>Ga0114995_10000420_pt1 | contig 29150 bp, 35 predicted proteins | sample ArcticOcean_MG_C_11_FD_87038 | JGI IMG/M metagenome (GOLD analysis project Ga0114995, IMG submission 87038) | Marine microbial communities from western Arctic Ocean - ArcticOcean_MG_CB2_154 | ecosystem: Environmental > Aquatic > Marine > Oceanic | place: Arctic Ocean: Canada Basin | collected... | reverse complement strand
TGAAGCTAAAATTCCTGTTATTAAACATTTAGACGGTAACTGTCATATCTATATTGACGAGCATGCTGATATGGATCAGGCAATATCCATAACTAATAATGCAAAAACCCAACGGTTAGGCACGTGCAATACACTTGAGTCATTAGTTGTAAACTCTAAAACTGCAGCATTATTTTTACCAGTATTAAAAAAAATTTTTGACGCTAAGACTATTGAGATTCGTGGTTGTGACAGAACAAAGGAATACATACCTGGAATTAGTAGTGCCACCAATGAAGATTTTTACGAAGAATATCTTGGGCCCATCATATCCTGCATAATCGTAGATTCAATTGAAGAGGCAATTCACCATATAAATAAATACTCATCGGCTCATACAGAGTCGATTATTACAGAAAATAATGATAATGCTACGAAATTTATCCGCGAAATTGACTCATCAAGCGTCATGATTAACACATCAACTAGATTTGCAGATGGATTTGAGTATGGCCTTGGAGCTGAAATAGGTATTTCAACAGATAAATTTCATGCACGTGGACCTGTCGGTCTTGAAGGCCTGACTTCCTTAAAATATGTAGTTTTTGGAAGCGGCCAAATAAGAGCCTAATCCATGTCAGCTAATAAATTAATAGGGCTTTATGGTGGTGCTTTTGATCCAGTTCACAATGCACATATTGAAATTGCAAAACACTGTATAGACGAGGTTGGATTAAATAAATTAATACTAATACCAACAGGTAAATCTGTATTTAAAAAATCTTTAACTATTGCAAAACATAGAGTTGCAATGTTAGAAATTGCTTTTAAAAAGCCCAACTATGAAGTGTCAGAAATTGAAGTAGAAAATTCAAAAAATTCAGAAAACCTATCATACTCATTTGACACTCTAAAGTATTTTTTTAGTAGAGATGAAAATTCTTACTTCATGATTATAGGAACAGATGCTTTTGCAAATTTTCATCTTTGGTATAAGTGGAAAGAAATTTTAAATTTTTGTCACATTCTTCTGATTAATAGATCTGACAGTGATATATTTTCACAAAAATGGCATCCAACAACAAAAAAAATAATCGATATTCACTGGACCGACCAAATAAATAATCTTAAATACAACCGAACAGGTTTTATTTATTCAGTACCGATGAAAAAAATTGACGTTGCATCGCATGTGATTAAGGATTATATTCGCAGCAAAAAGAATCTAGATTTAATGATCCCATCAGAAATTGAAAACTATATTAATAAAAATTCCTTGTACTAAAATGCTGGCCATATTAGGTGCTGTGATGCTACTACTGGATTTTTTTTTTTGATATAGGGGACGACCCCTATACAGGGCTCACTAATTTTTTCTTTTAAATAACTAATACTTTCGTCTTGATAGCGCATGTCTGGGTCAACTATATTTGCAATCCACCCAAAAATTTTCTGTTTATTTTTATGAATAGCTTCAACCGTTAACATTGTGTGGTTCAAGCATCCGAGCCTAATTCCCGCCACTAATATGATAGGAATATTTAAGGAACTAATTAGGTCAGATGTCATAATATGATCGCCAAGAGGCACATAATAGCCCCCTGCCCCCTCAATAAATAAATACTCAGAAGTTTTTTTAAGTGTATCGTAGTGCGCTTTAATTTTTAAAAGACTAATAGGGTTATTATTAATTTTTGAAGCAATGTGGGGTGCAATTGCTTCACTATAACTATAAGTATTAATACCATAAGAATTAGGCTCTGTATTCCCAAAGCGATTAATCTCAAATACATCAGAATTGATATTAATGCCATTATGCATACTTTCTCCAGCAGCAACTGGCTTCATTCCACCAACAATTTTATTCTTAGATTTAATTAATTCAATTAATGCACAAGTAATAAAAGTTTTACCAATCCCGGTATCTGTCCCAGTAATAAAAAAGGCTTTATCCATTATTTAGAGTTATTTGATGGTGTTCGGAAGGAGACTTTGGAATATTCCAGGCATGACCATATATGACCTCATAGGAAGCTGGTAATAAATTATTTATTCTATAAGCCTCATATTTCTCGATAATTTTCTTGGTAAATGATTTTCCAGATAAACCTCTATTTTTTGATACATTACCATTGGTTGCTCCGATGCTTTTGATATCCATAAATAATTTTCCAACTTCGTCGTAGGTCACCGAAAAATTTTCAGCATCTAATATACAATCACTGAAGCCAGAATCCATGAGAAGATTTCCTAAGTTATGCATATCAATAAATGTACTTGTCTTTTTTTCGTTAAATAAATTTTCTGTAATTTGTCGTAACTCGTTCAATGTATTAGGTCCAAATGTACTAAAAATAAAAAGCCCACCAGGCTTTAGTATTTTTTTAAGCTGATTAAATACTAAATCTATTTCGTTACACCATTGAAGTGTACTTGATGACCATACAAGATCTAATGAATTTTCTTCCAATGGTATAGCCTCGATATCAGCACATATATAGGAATAGGGACTGGGATTAATTTTATCTAAAATAAATAGTTTCTGCTTTATGCGCGCCTCCTTAAGCATATTTTCAGAAAAATCATAATTAATAATTCTTGATTTCTTATATTTTTTTCTTAGATTCAATCCATTTGTTCCAGTGCCACATCCTAAATCTAGAATATCAGATGGGTCCAACTTGATAGCTTTCAGTCTATCAATTAAATTACCAGAAATTGTATCTTGTAGAGTCGAGCAAGAATCATAGGTTTTTGCAGCACGATTAAAACTTTTTCTTTTATATTCTTTATTTATCATTATTTATGATTAAAGCTTAACAAAACTTCCTTAATAAAGTCTTTTGGGTGACTTAAGAATGGAATATGACCAGCACTCTTAAATATCTTAAGTTTTGAATTTTTAATTTTACTTTGCATAAATATAGAAGCTCCTATTGGCGTTAGTCTGTCACAATCTCCAGCAATTATGACAGTAGGTACTTTTATATTACTTATTGTTTTTGTTAAATCAGTTTTTTTTAATATCTCTAACGCCGATTTTAGTGATTTTATTTTAGGGGGTGTCTTAGTAATAAATGCTTCATGTAGCTGCTTCATAACTTCCTTCCTATTATTAGAGCCAATTAGCTGAAGCATAAAAAATTGACTCAGGGTTTTACTCCAGCTACCTACTAATTGATCATAAAATTTATTCAATAAACTCTCCTCCACACCTAGATTCCAATTTTTTGTATTAATAAAGCATGGTGTGGAAGCAACGAGAAATAATCTAGTGACATTTTTTGGGTACTTTTCATAATATCTTAGAGCAATTATTCCCCCAAGTGACCACCCCATTATTGATATTTTCATTGGTAATTTAATATATAGCTGGTCAACTATATTAGTTAAAGAATAATCTTCTATCTCTTCACTCTTGCCCATTCCAGGTAGATCTACAATGTATAATTTATAGTATTTTGATAAGTCATCCTCAATAGCTTCCCATATTATTCCCGACATTCCCCAGCCATGTAATAGCAGTAATGGCTCCCCATCCCCTATAATTTTAATATTCATTTAATTAATAAATAATTAATAGTTGATGCGAGCTTTATTATGTCTTTCTTAGTATGGAGCGCAGATATTGATACTCTTAACCTAGATGTTCCAGCAGGAACTGTTGGAGGCCTTATCACAGGGACTAGGAATCCTAGCTCTAGTAGCTGTGAAGAAATAGAAATAGCTCTCTCAAGATCATTAATTACAATTGGTTGAATCGCTGTTCTTGAAGATGTTAAAGTTGATTTATTGAATATTTTTAATCTAAATAAATCTATTAGTGATTTCAATTTTTCTCTTAACTTCATATCTTTCTTAATAATATTCATTGATGTTATTACACCTGAGGCAATATACGGTGGTGCTGCAGTCGTATAAATATAGGGTTTAGATTTTTGTATGCAATATTCAATAACCTCTTTCTTACCACATAGCATAGCCCCTGAGACACCAATTGATTTCCCAAGTGTAAACATGTATGTAATTAATTTTTTTGATTCATTGCTGAGGAGCCCTTCATCTTCATAATATTCTAAAATTCCTTGACCACTGCTACCTAAAACTCCATATCCATGTGCATCATCAACATATAGCGTTGCATCATATTTTTCACACAAATAAACTAACCCGGGTATGTCCGCAATATCTCCATCCATGCTAAATACCCCATCTGTTACTATTATTTTTCGTTTAATTAAATTGCCTTTAATTAGTTTTTCAAGGTGCTCTAAATTAAGATGATTGTAACGAATTAATTTCGCCCTACTTAGTATTGCGGCTTCATTTAATGATGCATGGTTTAATTTGTCAGAAAATATTACAGAATTTCGATTACATAGTGACCCAACTGCACCGATATTTGCCATATAGCCTGATGAATAAAATAATCCACTTTCGAAACCAGTCATTTTGGCCGCCTCTATTTCAAGGTTATTGTGAGATGCAAAGTGACCAGAGATAAGATGGGATGCTCCTGATCCATTTCCATATTTTTTAAGGGAATTAATAATGGAAGATTGTACAATTTTATTCTGCGAGATTCCAAGATAATCATTACTTGCAAAATTAAGAAGCCAATTTTCATTAATAAGAACTCTTGCCTTATTAATGTCTTCTATATTATTTCTTAATCTAAAAAGTTGGCTATTTTTTAGTTTATCTAATTCATCATTAATCTCATCGAACAACATTTATTAAATTGTTTTTAGATTAAGTCTTTTAAACAACAATTGGTCTTTTTCAACATTAGGATTACCTGTAGTTAAAAGTTCTTCCCCATAAAATATTGAATTTGCACCTGCAAAAAATGCTAAAGACTGAATGCCATCGTCCATTACCTCTCTTCCAGCCGAAAGGCGAACAAAGCTATTCGGCATTGTTATTCTTGCGACTGCAATTGTCCTAATAAAGTCAAAGTGATCAAAGGGCTCTATTCCCATGAGTGGCGTACCCTCTACCTGGGTTAGTAAATTAATTGGGACACTCTCGGGTGGCTCTTCCATGTTAGCTAATTGGGCAATCAATCCAATTCTGTCATCAAGGCTTTCACCAAGACCAACAATTCCTCCGCAACACACATGGATATCTGCATTCCTAACATTTTCTAGAGTATCAAGACGATCCTGATATGTTCTAGTTGAGATTATATCGCCGTAGTATTCAGGGGAGGTATCTAAATTATGATTATAATAGTCAAGGCCGGCATCCTTCAGTTGCTCTGCCTGATTGTTATTTAGCATCCCTAATGTGGCACAAGTCTCTAGTCCTAATGCCTTGACTGAAACTACCATCTCTTTTACAAGATCAAGATCCTTCTGTTTAGGCTTTCTCCATGCAGCACCCATACAAAAACGGGATGCTCCGGCACTTTTTGCAGCCTTTGCAGACTCAATAACTTCATCAATTGAGAGTATTGGGGTATTTTCTACATCTGTCGAGTATCTTGCTGATTGTGGGCAGTATCCACAATCCTCTGCACACCCACCAGTTTTTATCGAAAGAAGTGTACTAAGCTGAACCGCATTAGGGTCAAAAGATTCACGATGAACCTTGTGAGCCATAAAAATCAGATCATTAAAGGGTTTGTTAAACAAATCTGATATTGCTACTTTGCTCCACCTATCATTTACCTCTTTTGAATTATTTTTTTTGATAAAATGAATAGTTTCTTCATGTGTATCAAAATTAGACCCTGTCATATTAACCCCTAAATAATTGATTTTATTGTTATAATTAATATATAATTAAGCTGTTAAGTAATTTTACACTAATTTTTAACAACTGTATAAATTTTAATCATATGTTTAATATCATTTTATTTGAACCAGAAATACCTCCTAATACAGGTAATATAATAAGGCTTTGCGTTAATACAAATGCAAAACTTCATCTTATTAAACCTCTAGGGTTTAATTTGGATGAAAAGCAAGTAAAACGTGCTGGACTAGACTATCACGACATGGCAAACATTACTGTCCATGAGAGTTACCAAAAATGTATTGACTCCCTCAAAGGAAATAGAATATTTGCAGTTACTACAAAATCTTCAAAGCATTACTATGAACCGCTTTTTATACCTGGGGATATTCTAGTATTTGGGCCAGAAACTCGAGGCTTACCCATTGAGATATTAAGAAACCCAGATAACTTTATGAATATACGCATACCAATGGTGAAAAATAATCGTAGTATGAATTTATCAAATTCAGTTGCAGTGATTTTATACGAAGCATGGCGACAAAATAATTTTAATGGGGGAGTCTAGTTCTCTTGCTTTATAGCTCTGTCGAGTAAATCGAGGACTGCGTCACGTGGTGACTTTCCATTATGTATAACAGCATTAACCTCCTGAGTAATTGGCATCTCAATCCCTAACTGTTTACTTTTGCCAATCACCTCGGCTGCAGTAAAAACGCCTTCAGCAACATGGCCAAGGCCAATTAATATCTCCTCAAGAGCCTGCCCCTTCGCTAATCGAACCCCAACCTCCCTATTACGCGAATATTCTCCTGTACATGTAAGAACTAAATCACCGGCACCAGCCAATCCATTAAATGTTTCTGGCTTAGCACCTAATGCTACTCCAAATCTACTTATTTCGGCCAATCCTCTTGTAATGAGAGCAGCTCGTGCATTATTACCAAAACCCATTCCATCTGAAATACCCGAAGCAATTGCAATAACATTCTTTAATGCTCCCCCCACAGACACCCCAATAACGTCGGTACTTGTGTAGACCCTCATATTGCTATGGTGAAATAATTTGGCAGCAATGGATGATAATTCTTCATCAGTGGATGCCATAGTTACCGCAGTAGGTAAGGTCCTTACAAGCTCTGCAGCAAAACTAGGTCCTGAAATTACACCAAAATTACGATTATTATTAACATTTGGATTGCCTAATACGTCTATTGCGACCTCATGTGGTAATTTTGCAGTACCTTTTTCAAGGCCTTTATTCGCCCAAATAACTGGGGTATTGTCATTTATTTTCTGAATACTTTCGAGAACAGCCCTAAAGCCTGAGGTAGGAACTACAGGAATTATAATTTCAGCACCTTCAATAGCAACATCTAGATTATTTTCTAATATAAGGCTCTTAGGGAATGGGAAGTCACCTAAATAAAGTGGATTAGATCCTGATTTCTGCATTCCAGATACGTGGCTTGAATCCCTTGCCCACAAAACAACATTATGCTTCTTAGCAATATGTATAGCTAATGCAGTTCCCCAGGCACCCGCCCCAAGAACACAAACATTCATCAGCTAAATGCCCCAGATATCGTTCACAGAGACAAACCCAATTAGGTCGTTTAGTTCAGATTTAACATTAGCCCAGCCGTCAGTCACTAATGATGACGATAATTTAAGTACAACCTTTTCCTCAACATCAGCCAACCTTTTACTACTTGATGAGGCCTCATTATAAATAGGAACTCCAAGTCTTAGTGTCATAATAGTTCTTTCGGAGGTCGTATCTTTTACTTTAATCCAGTTGATCTTACCTTTATGGTCTTTAACCTTAAGCCATTCTTTAAGTGTCACCATAACCATCAACGGATATCCTTCAGTAATGATTAATTCTTTTTTTGTAGCCTCAGATGGGCCTTCATATAAAATAGCTTTTTTTGCCTTAACTGATACAAAATTTTCTGCTAAAGCATTATGTGAAAGAAAAAAACATAATAAAATTAAGTAAGAACATTTTCGTTGATAATTAATTAGCATTTCCTGCATTTCCAGCCGCCTGCTCCTTTTTGTTTTGCATATAAAGCGACTCAAAATTAATTGGGTTCAGCAGAACACTGGAAAATCCAGCCTTAACAACTAAATCAGAGATTGCTTCTCTGGCATAAGGAAATAATATATTAGGGCAGGTTATTGCTAGAACCATCTCAATACCCTCTTCTGGAACATTTTTTAAGGAAAAAATACCCCCTTGTGTAACATCGATTAGAAAAGCAGTTTGTTCCCCCTGTTTTGCTGTAACTGTAACCTGCAATGAAACCTGATAGTAACCTTTAGAAACAGGGACAGCCGAATTATTCAATTCAATATCGATCAAAGGTGCATCATGTATTGTAAATATTTCAGGCGCATTAGGTACCTCAACAGATACATCTCTTAAGAATAACTTTTCAATACCAAAGCCAGGTCCCTGATTCTCTTGTTTTTCTGCGTCTGCTGCCACAGATGATTTTTTAGGTTTTGCTGCTTTTTTCTGATTTTTTTTATCTTCGGCCATTTTTTAGTCCAATTTTTGTTATTAAAATAAATATTGTTTAATTCGCTATTCTATCTTTTTATCATGCAAGTATGAACATAAATTATTGGAAAATTAAATATTTAACATTATATCTAACTCCCCAGTACCGTCTAATTTCCTAAGCTCATCAAATCCACCAATATATTTTTTATCTATATATATTTGAGGTACCGTTCTCTTGCCTGTCATTTCCATCATCCTAGTTAGTTCATCCGGATCTTGATCAACATAAATTTTTTCTGATATGTCGAATCCTTTACTTTTAAGTAAATTTTCAGCATTAGAGCAATACGGGCAAAATTGACTGGTGTACATTATAATATTTTTCATAAATTATCTATTAGCAATTGGAAGTTGCTCCTTAATCCAGGCATTAATCCCACCTTCAATACTAACAACATTATCGAGCCCCAACTTAACTAGCATATTGACTGCCTGCTCTGATCGAATACCTTTTTGACAATAAACAATAATTAGTTTTTTTGAGTGTTTTTTAATTACACCAATCTTATCTGGAATTTCCTCTAACTTAATGTTGGTAGCATTTTGCAGGTGACCTGAATTAAAGTCTTGCTCACCCCGAACATCAATTAAAAAAGAAGGCTGACGGTTCATCATTAGTACTGAATTCTTAGATGTAATTGTTTTTCCTATACCGCCAGACACGATCTTAGGAAAGATTAGTAAGAGCCCAGATATCATTACAAGAGCAATTAAAAAAATATGGTTAAGAAGAAAATCCAATGATAAATCCTTTGATATAGAAAACTATTATTTATTAGTCATGGTTATATTTAAAACAGGCATTATAATTGAAAGACTAAAATATAAACCAACCATTATTATAACTCAATGCAAAATAACCCGATAGTACTCGTCATATTAGATGGATTTGGACACAACGAGGACAAAAAACATAATGCAGTCCTTCAGGCTAACACTCCAAATCTGGATGAATTAAAAAAAAATTACCCTCATACACTCATTAATGCATCTGAATCTGAGGTTGGTCTTCCTTTGGGTCAGATGGGTAACTCTGAGGTTGGACATTTGAATATTGGTTCAGGCCGCATTATTCCTCAGGACCTTGAAAGAATAAATGTAAGTATTGAGACGAATAAATTTTTTGATCATCCAGCATTAATGGAAAATTTTAATACTCTATCCTTGAAAAATAATTCACTACATATTTTTGGTCTATTGTCGGATGGTGGTGTTCATAGTTATATTAATCATTTTGAGGCTATATTAAAAATGGCTAAGCAACAGAATGTAAAAAAAGTTTATATTCATGCCTTTTTGGATGGTAGAGACACCCCACCAAAGAGCGCAAAAAAATATATTAAGATTCTAGAAGGCTATTGCTCAAAAAATTCTATCGGTAGAATAATCTCAGTGTGTGGTCGATTTTATTCGATGGATCGTGATAAAAGATGGGAGAGAACAGAGGCAGCTTATGATCTTATTATTAACTCTAAAGCTAATTTTTCCGCCAATAGCGCTACTGAGGCAATTGAATTAGCATATAAAAAAATGAAACGGATGAGTTTATATCTCCCACCATTATTCGGGCTGATAATGAAGAGATTCAAATACAAGAAAATGACTGTATCCTATTTATGAATTTTAGATCGGATAGAGCCAGGCAGATAACGGACGCAATTCTTAATGAGAGTTTTGATGGCTTCCAAAGAAAAAGGCGAGTAAAAAAACTTACTTACTTTACCCTTACAAATTATGACGAAAGCCAAAAAAAGGCTATCCCAATATTCCCGTCAATTGAAGTAAAAAATACTTTGGGAGAGTTCGTTTCGGATCTAGGAAAAACACAACTACGCATTGCTGAAACTGAAAAATACCCGCATGTAACTTTTTTCTTCAATGGTGGAGAGGAAGAACCATATAAAAGAGAAGATAGAATACTAGTAAACTCACCAAAGGTAGAGACTTACGACCTTCAACCAGAAATGAGCGCTTATGAACTAACTGAGAAACTATCGAAAGCAATTAAATCAAAAAAATATGATCTTATAATCTGTAATTATGCCAACAGCGATATGGTTGGTCATACTGGAATTTTAAGTGCGGCAATAAAGGCAATAGAAACCCTTGATGAATGCATAGGAAGAGTAGAAAAAGCAATTAAAAATGTTGAAGGCCATCTAATTATTACTGCCGACCATGGGAATGCCGAACTAATGACAGATGAAATTAACCAACAGGCACACACACAGCATACAACAAATCTTGTCCCATTCATTTATATAGGAAAAAAATCAAAACTAAGGAGTGGGGGAAAGCTATCAGACATTGCTCCAACTATTTTGAAAATTATGGGTGAACAACCACCAAAGGAAATGACTGGAATAAGTCTAATTAATTTTGATGAATAAAAGTAGTATTCAAATTCAAGCTTTATTTCTAGTAGTAATAATTTTACTACTAATATATCCAAATATTGGACTAGCAGATAATTCAGTCTCCAATAAAAAAGATGATCAAGTTGAGATAAAAAAAAATATTGATGTCATCAATAAAAAGATAAAAAAAAATACTGAGGTAAAAAAAACATTAACTAAAGAACTTAAGAAAGAAGAAAAAAAGATTAGCGGTACGAGAAAAGAACTTTATCAAATTAAAAAAAAGGTAAAAAGAAATTCAAGAGATCTAAATAAACTAAAGAAAAAACTTAGGTTGCTTAATAAGGATATCAAAAAAAGAAAGAAAATTTTATCCCAACATTTTTATAGGACCTACACTCAAGGAGACCCGTCTCAAATACAAATGATACTTGAAGGATCAAACCCCAATAAGATATCACGAGATATAGAATATATTCGATTGTTTACGTTATCGCAAAATAAGAATATTAATGAAATAAGAAATAAATATAAAGAACTTGATAAGAATAAGAAAAAAACAAATACAAAATTAAAAAAAATTGTTTTACTTAAAATAAATAAGGAAAAAAAAGCTAAGCAACTAATTAAACAAAAAAGATCGAAATCGAAAATTCTAAAGAAAATTAATAAAAAAATTACAACTCAAAAAAAAATAAAGACAAAGCTAACTGGTGACGAAAAAAAACTAAAGAATCTTATTACTAACCTTATTAATAAATCAATAGCAAATGCTAAAAAAAATGAAATTCAAGGAAAAACGAGTACAAATAATAAAAATATTCCATACCAAAAATTTGATGGGATTAATTTCAAAAAACTTAAAAAGAAATTAAAGCTACCTGTTGTCGGAAAAGTTATTTATAAATTTGGTAGGAAAAGACCTACCACTGGAACTCGCTGGAAGGGTATATTTATTAAAGCAAAAGAGGGTGATCAAGTTTATGCGGTTGCTGAAGGTCAAATTGTTTTTTCAGACTGGTTAACCGGCTATGGGAATATTATTATCATTAATCACGGCAAGGGTTACATGAGTCTTTATGGGAATAATCAATCATTACTCAAACAGCCTAATGAAATTGTTAAGGGTGGTGATGTTATTGCTATTGTTGGAAATAGTGGCGGCAATAAATCTAATGGCGTATATTACGAGCTCAGAAAAAATAGCAAGCCATTCAATCCTCTTGGCTGGACAAAGTAGTAGTATTTAATCACCAATATAATGCATATTAATTTTTCTAGAAAAGTTAGTCAATCGATGTTCAAATATAAAAATACCTTGCCACTGACCAAGTAATAATTTTCTACTTCGAATTGGTATTGACAGATTTGTCTGAGTTAAGGCTGTTCTGATATGTGAAGGCATATCATCATCCCCCTCTGCGGTATGAGTATATAATTTATCACCATCCGGCACCAATCTATCAAAAAAATTCTTTAGGTCAACTAGTACATCAGGATCATAATTTTCATTAATTAATAAACTTGCTGAGGTATGCAAAATTTGTATAGTTAATAATCCATTTACAGCAGCTTGTTCATCTATCCACCTTTTTATATCTGCAGTAATATCATACAAATCACGACCACTTGTCTCCTTATGTAGCTCACCAAATCTTTGCTTAATTTTTTCTTGGGTAATTGTATTAAAATCAGTCATGGTTTCTTCTTTTGTACATATCATAAACTAGAAGTCCTGCACCAAAACATATAGCGCTGTCTGCTATATTAAACGCAGGCCAATACCAACTATCGATATGAAGATAAATAAAATCAATAACGTAACCCAGCCTAATTCGATCAATTAAATTTCCTAGCGCTCCTCCCAAAATGAATAATAAACCAAAGGAAATTATTGGCTTATTATTAATTTTCATGAGCATAAATATAATCCATACGATTGCAATTAATGTTACAAAAATTAAAAAATATCGTTGCCATCCGCCAGAGTTATGAAGAAAACTAAATGCTGCCCCAGAATTATGGAAGTTAACAAGTTTGAAAAATGGAGATATTGAAATATAGCTCTCGTATGGTATGAAACTTACTATCAATAATTTAGTAGCTTGATCTAAAACGAGTATTAAAATACTAATTAGGATAAATTTACGCATGAGTCCTTAATTCACCTTGTCCAAATAAGTTTGAAAGGCATCTTTTGCAAAGACTTGAGTGGTCCTTGATTGACCCTACTGACTCATCGTAATGCCAGCAACGATCACACTTCGAATGAGGTGATGCGGTAACATAGACTTTAGTTTCACCCTCAGCTTCTTTTATACTTACCGAGGAGGTAATAAATATATACTTTAAATCTTCTTGGAAATTCATAAGGTGTTTATAGATGCTAGGCTGAGTAACAATTTCTAGCGTAGCCTGAAGTGATGAGCCTATCTCTCCTTTTTCTCTTTTCTGTTCAATTTTTTTGTTAGCTAGGTTTCTTATCTCTATTGTCGCTTGCCATGCATCAAGCTCTTCTTTTGATAAAGTATGATCAGGAATATCATACCAATAATCAGAAAAAACAGTATTTTTATGATCTTTATTAGTAACCTCCCAAATTTCTTGCGCCGTAAAGCTAAGAATCGGTGCCATTATACGAATGAGTGATTGGGTTATATGATGAAGAGCCATTTGGGCGGAACGTCTTTCTTTTGAATCTTCTCCCAGTGTGTATAGTCTGTCTTTTAGTACATCAAGATAAAAACCTCCCATCTCTTCCGAGCAAAAAGATACAAACTTTTGAATAGCTAAATAGAATTCATAATTCTCATAGTCTTTAAGAATTGATTTTTGCAGCTCCTCTAATAAAAATAAGCTATATTTATCGATAGAAACCATTTGAGAGACATCAAGTGACATACTTTTGTGATCAAAATCATCTAGATTTGCACATAAAAATCTTAAGGTATTTCTTATTCTTCGATAACTTTCAGATACACGCTTCATGATTTCATCCGAGATATTTAACTCTCCGGAATAATCAGTTGAAGCCACCCATAGTCTTAATATATCAGCGCCATATTGGTCCATTATTTTCTGAGGGGCTATGACATTTCCTTTTGATTTGCTCATCTTGTAACCTTGTCCATCAACTACAAAACCATGAGTTAACAATGCACTGTATGGAGCCTCACCAGTAATGGCACAGCTAGTTAATAAGCTTGACTGAAACCATCCTCGATGTTGGTCAGAGCCTTCTAAATAGAGGTCAGCTGGGCTCGATAATTCCTCTCTTGGTAACAATACTGACTGATGCGTTGTTCCAGAATCAAACCAAACATCTAATGTATCCTGAATCTTAATGTATTTATCTGCTTCAGCGCCTAGAAGAGTTGACGGATCCATATTGAACCAAGCATCGATTCCATTTTCTTCAATCATTGTTGCAATAATATCAAAAAAATCTTCTGTTCTTGGGTGCGGGAGATTTGTATCTTTATTTAGAAAAATAGGTATAGGTACCCCCCAATTTCTTTGTCGTGAAACACACCAATCTGGTCGATTTTTAATCATAGATTCGAGTCTCTTTTTACCCCAATCTGGGAAAAATTTAGTCCCGAGAACTGCTTTATAAGCAAAATCTCTCAATGACTTATTATCTTTACCCTTATGATTCATGCCTATAAACCACTGATGTGTCGCCCTAAAAATAATAGGTGATTTATGTCTCCAGCAATGTGGGTAACTATGCTGATACTTTTCATTAAGAAGTAAACTATTATTTTTAGCTAATACTTCAACCACAAGTGGATTTGCTTTCCAAACAGATTCACCTGCAAACAATGGGACATTCTTCTTAAATCTTCCCTCTTCATCAACGGGGTTTTCTACTGGTAGGTTATACTTATCTCCCACAATATAATCATCAATTCCATGTGCGGGAGCTGTATGGACTAAACCTGTACCTGCTTCAGTGGTTACATGATCACCACAAATAATTGGTACAAATTTTTTAAGGAATGGATGAGAAAACATTGTTCCTTCTAGCTGAATCCCTTTGCATGCTCCAAGCTTTACCGATTCAAATTGATACTTGCTTAACCTCTTTTCTGCAAGGTCAGTAGATAAAATTAGAAGTATTTCATCAGTTTCATAAATACCATAATCAAGTTCCGGATGAACTGATATGGCTTCATTTGCTGGCAACGTCCAGGGCGTAGTTGTCCATATCACAGCCATAATTTCTTTCGAGGAAGTAACTCCAAAGATTTTTTCTAATTTTTTATGATCAGATGAAATAAAACCTACGTCAATCGCAGGTGATACCTTGTCTTCATACTCAACTTCAGCTTCTGCTAGAGCAGAGCTACATTCAGTGCACCAATGTACTGGCTTACTTCCCTGGTATAAAAAACCGTTTTTATATATTTTTCCAAGAGAGCGAACAATATCAGCTTCAGTTTTGTAATTGAGGGTTAAGTAAGGATTATCCCAGTCGCCTAACACTCCTAAACGTTGAAAATCTTTTTTTTGTTTTTCAACTTGTTCTAAAGCATACGAACGACATAATGACCTAAATTTAGTTGGGTCAATATTCTTTCCATATTTTTTTTCCACAACTAATTCTATCGGCAATCCATGACAGTCCCATCCTGGGATATATGGAGAATCATACCCAGACAGAATTTTCGATTTAACAATAAAATCTTTTAGGATTTTATTAACCGCATGCCCAATATGAATGTCTCCATTTGCATAAGGAGGGCCATCATGTAAGACAAACTTTTTGTTTCCTTTTCTGGAATTTGAAACTTCCTGATATAGATTACGCTTATTCCACTGATTGACCCAATCTGGCTCTCTCTTAGCAAGATTACCTCTCATTGGAAAAATTGTATCAGGTAGATTTAATTTATATTTATTTTTATTTTTATTTGTCATAATTTTTTATATATTTTTTTACATTCTTTATATCAATTAGAATTTGTTTTTTTAGCTCTTCGATACTATTAAATTTTAATTCTTGTCTTATTTTCCTTAAAAAGATTACATGAACATGTTGCCAATATACATCATCTGAAAAATTAAATAAATGTACCTCTAGATGGAGCTTAGAAATTCCGCCTATAGTTGGTCTAGTGCCTAAATTTGCTACACCAAAATTATTCCCTAATTTTACAGCAAACACCCCATTTAATGGTGGGCGATTATGAAACATATGAATGTTCGCAGTAGGAAACCCCATTTCTCTTGCTAATTTATTACCGTGAATAACTTTTCCTGAAATAGAATAAGGTCTCCCCATAAGCAGCTCGACTTTTCCAAAGTCGCCCTCATGAAGACTCTGTCTAATTGTGGTGCTAGAAATTTTTTGTGCGCTAGATGTAATTTCCTTAACTCCAATAACCTCAGCTAATTCTTTTGATAAATTATTGATGGTGCCTTCACGTTTATTTCCAAATTTAAAATCTTCACCAACTACAACCAAATCAGTCCTTATTAATTTTAGAATATTAATAAATTCATCAGATTTAATCTTAGAAAAAATTTTATCAAATTTTATAATATAGACTCTATCTATATTAAGCTCTTCAAAAAATTCTAATTTTTCTCTAAGACTTATAATTCTAACGGGTGCACTTGCTGGAGAGAAAAATTCTCTTGGGTGTGGGTCAAAAGTTATCACTGCTGTTTCAAGATCTCTTTTTTTTGATTCTAATATAAGTGTTTCTAATATTTTCTGATGCCCTAAGTGTAGACCATCGTAGTTACCTATGGTTACTGCACATGCAGCATTAGCTGGTGGTAAATGTCTAAATACCTGCATAAATTATGTAATCTTTTTATTAAGTAATTCTTTGAGATTAATGCCCAAAAAGAACAAGGTCGTAAAGTATATGGCTGAACCTGCACTAACTAGGAAGAATAATCTTGATATCTTGCTTAGTAGACCAAAGGATGCCCACTGATCCATTGTACCTCTTGTATACAATAAGAAAAGAGACATAACGACAAGAGCTAGAATGATTTTAAGCAAAAAAGACAGCCATCGGGCCTCTAATTTAAAAGATTTATATTTTTTTAAGAAATAGAAAAGTAGTCCTGCATTAATGCATGCGCCTAGTCCGACTGCAAGTGCCAAGCCTGCATGCTTAAAGTAACTAATAAATATTAAATTCATGAATTGCGTACAAAATAAAGTGAAGATAGCAATCTTGACTGGGGTTTTAATATTCTGTTGGGCGTAGAACGCAGGAGCGAGAACCTTAACTAAAATTAAACCAATTAAACCGATGCTATAAGCAATAACTGCATATTGAGTCATAAGTACATCATGCTGAGTAAATGCACCATAAAAAAATAATGTGGATATAATCGGTATCGACAATATACCTAATGAAACTGCGGCAGGAGCTCCAAACAAAACTGCTAATCTTAGGCCCCAATTGATTAGCTTAGAATACTCTGAATGTTTATTACCAGAAAAACTTTTTGAAAGGCTGGGTAATAAAACAGTACTTAATGCAACACCCAAAACGCCCGCAGGAAACTCCATTAGACGATCGGCATAATAGAGCCAAGAAACACTACCGGCAGCTAAAAAAGAAGCAAAAATTGTATTTATCAATAATGAAATTTGGGTAATTGAAACTCCGAGAATCGCAGGGACTATTAATTTCATCATTCTCCAAAGCCCTGGCTCGTTAAAATCAAAATCAGCCTTTGGGATACAATCAATTTGAGATAAAAATGGTAACTGGAATACTAGCTGCAGGATTCCTCCAATAAAGACAGCCCAAGCCAAAACAAATACTGGCTCAGAAAATGAATTTGAAAAAAATAATGCAGCTACTATGAAGGACACATTTAGCCATACTGGGGTAAAAGCCGGAACATTATACTTTCCATAAGTGTTTAAAATACCTCCTGCCATAGACACTAATGAAATAAGAAGAATATATGGAAAGGTAATTCTTAATAATGAAGTTGTTAGCTCAAATTTAGCGGGGTCACTACTAAAACCTGGTGCACTAATATAAATTAGCCAAGGAGCTCCAAAAACGCCAATTAATGTAATTACAACTAATATAATCGCTAGCAATGTCGCTACCTTATTTATCAATGAATCCACATCTCTTTTAGGTTTATTAGTCTTATATTCAGCTAGAATAGGAATAAAGGCCTGGGTAAATGCTCCTTCAGCAGAGATTCTTCTTAATAAATTTGGAATTTTAAATGCAACAAAAAAAGCATCAGTAGCTACACCTACCCCAAAAGTTGATGCAATAATACTATCTCTTAAGAAACCGAGAATCCTCGAAAGGGTAGTCATTCCGCTTACATTAGCTAGTGTTTTAAATATATTCATTAGGAACTATTAAATAAGTAATTAAAATTTTAACATGTTCGTTATTAGGTTCCGTTAGTATACAAAGAATGAAATCACAAAACACTATAACCACTTGTGTCTATCAAAGAAAATATATAGAATACGAGCTTATTTCAAGTATGTATATATAAGGATTTTCTCTATGGCAAATACATCACAAGCCAAAAAACGTGCAAGACAAAATGATACAGTAAGAGCTCACAATGCAAGTCTCCGGACAATGCTAAGAACTGCATTAAAAAAGATCGTTAAGGCAATTCAGGCTGGCGATAAAAAAGTAGCTAAAAAACAATATGACGAAAATATATCCCTGATTGATCGAATTGCAGACAAGAAAATTATCCATAAAAATAAGGCTGCTCGCCATAAATCTCGACTTAATACAGCCATTAAAGCACTTTAATTAAAGGGCACATTAATCTTTATTCTCATTTTCTGAGAGTAAAGATTTGATCTTTTTTGCTCGCATTAAAATACTTTCTGTATCATTTCCTATAACCGTAAAATGACCCATTTTTCTTCCAGGCCTTGCCTCACTTTTACCATAAATATGAAGTACCTCTTCAGAAGAGCCCTTAAATAAATCAAAGTTAGGTGGTTTTAATTTACCATTTTTAAACCAGATATCTCCTAATAAATTTACCATCACTGCATTTGTTATTAATTTAGGATTTTTGAGTGGGGTATCTGTTAAAGCGAATATCTGCTGATCGAATTGATCAAAATCACAGGAGTCTATAGAGTGGTGTCCTGAGTTATGTGGGCGAGGAGCCACTTCATTAACATAAATATTTTCGTTTGAAATGAAAAATTCAGTCGCTATAACCCCGATATAATTTAATTTTGAAGCTATTAACTCAGCGTAATAAATAGCTTCCATATAGAGGGAGTTGCTGACTCTAGCAGGTACAATCGAGACGTCCAAAATACCTGAAATATGTTGATTTTCAATCACTGGAAAATTAACTGTTTCGCCATTAGAGCCTCGAACCAAAACTACTGACACCTCTGCATCTAATGCTAATTTTTTTTCCAGAACACATGGCTTACAGTCAAATCTATCAAATGCAAGCTCAAGCTCTTTTCGATTATTAACGTGAGCTTGTCCTTTTCCGTCATAGCCAAATTGTGCAACTTTTAGAATTGCTGGGTACATATCATTAGCAACTAAAACTAATGACTCGATATCAGGAATAACTGCAAATGGACCTACGGGAAAGTGATTATTTTTAAAAAAAGCTTTTTCATGAATTCTATTTTGTACAACAGAGACTGCTTTGGACGAAGGCCTAACAATTAAATATTTCTCAAGGTATTCAAGGGTGGTGGCTGGAATATTTTCAAATTCAGTAGTTACTGCAACGCAAGTTTTTTTGATTGAATCTAGGGCTGCAGTATCGTTATAGCTAGCACAAAGGTGAATATCGGCAATTCTACCGGCAGGGCTATTCTTGTCTGGGTCTAAAACAGTTACTTTATAACCCATCTTTTGAGCAGAGATCACAAAAAAACGGCCTAATTGTCCACCGCCCAAAATACCTAACATTGAAGGTGGTTTAATAATATCTACCAATTAATCAGATTCCAATTTCATATTAGTAACGGTAGTAACTTGTTTTTTTCTATACTCATTCAATTTATCTTTAACTTTAGAGTCATTCTCAGCAATAACTGAAGCAGCAAATAAACCTGCATTAACAGCCCCTGCTTCTCCAATAGCAAAAGTTGCAACTGGAACTCCTTTTGGCATTTGAACAATAGATAGTAATGAGTCCTGTCCTTCAAGGTGTTTTGTTGGAATTGGAACTCCCAAAACTGGGACTATTGTCTTAGATGCAACCATACCCGGAAGATGAGCTGCCCCACCCGCTCCTGCAATAATAATTTTATACCCCTCATTTTCTGCTGACTCAGCGAACTCATACATAAGATCTGGGGTTCGATGAGCTGAAACAACCTTAGCCTCGAATGTAATTTTAAACTCATCAAGAATATCTGCTGTGTGCTTCATAGTCGGCCAGTCACTATTGGACCCCATAATTATTGCAACTAGTGGTTTTTTCTTTTCCATTTTATTTCCCTTTAGATCTCATAATAACTAGATTATTGCGGTGAATTAGACTTTGCTCGTTGATATATCCTAATATAGATTCAATTTTATCAGTTGAAAGCCCCTTAATCATATTTAGCTCATCAGAACTATAATTAATGAGTCCTTGTGCCACTTCTCTTCCATCTGCATCAAAACATTTCACCACTTCTCCTCGATCAAATTCACCATTCACTTTAGTCACCCCAACAGATAACAAACTTTTTCCCTCTTCAACAAGTGCATTCACAGCACCAGAATCAATAAAAACCTTTCCATTTGATCGTAAAATATCAGCTAACCATTTTTTTCTTGCTAATTGCTTAGGCTCACGACATTCGAGAAATGTACCATAAAAATTATTGGCGCCAACCTCAATAAGAATATTTTCTCTTCTGCCAAAAGCTATTATTGTATGAGTTCCACTTAATGCTGCTTTCCGAGCAGCATGAATTTTAGTAGTCATGCCTCCAGTACCAATTGATGAAATAGTATCGTTAGCTAGTAAATCTAATTTACCATCATCAATATATGCATGCTCTATTAGATGTGCTCTGTCATTTTTTCTCGGGTCATCAGAGAATAATCCATCTTGGTCTGTTAATAATACCAATAAATCTGCCTCCAAAATATTTGCGACCATCGCTGCTAGCGTATCATTATCACCAAACTTAATTTCATCACTAGCTACTGTGTCGTTCTCATTAATAACAGGAATAACTTTTTTAATAATTAAGCTATTAAGTGTTGAACGCGCGTTAAGATAGCGCTTACGATTGCTTAAATCTTCGTGGGTAAGTAAAACTTGAGCTGGAATTAAATTACAGTCAGAAAACAATTGTTCGTATATTTTGAGCAAGCCCATTTGTCCAACAGCTGCCGCAGCTTGAAGCTCACTCAGCTCCCTTGGTCTTTTAGTAATTCCAAGTATTTTTAAACCAGCGGCAATCGCTCCACTTGAAACAACAACAATTTCCTTGCCGTCATTTGCTAATTTTGCTATCTGCGTTACCAAGCCCAACAGGCAGGCTTCGTCAATTCCATTGCCATCATTTGTGATGATGCTGGATCCGAGTTTGATTACTATTCTTTTTGAATCTGGTAATTTTATTTGACTATTCATTTCGCTTTTCATTATCAATATGTTTCATTATTGCATATGTTAACTCTTTACAGCCTCGACCATTGATCGCTGAAATACAAAAAACCTCACACTTCCAGCTTAATCTTTCTACTATTTCTTTCTCAACTTCATCTATATTATTTACAATATCTATTTTGTTTAAAATTAACCATCTTGGTTTGTTATATAATTTTTTACTATATTTTTTTAATTCATTAATGATGGCAATTGCCTCATTTACCGGGCTAACTGATTCATCAAATGGGGCTATATCTAAAATATGAAGTAATAATTTTGTTCTATCTAGGTGCCTAAGAAACTGGTGGCCTAATCCATGTCCGTCTGCTGCTCCTTCAATTAAACCTGGAATATCAGCAATCACAAAGCTTTTTTGGTGATCAACTCTTACAACGCCTAAGTTTGGCTCTAGTGTTGTAAATGGATAATCAGCTACTTTTGGCTTAGCTGCAGAGACTGACCTTATAAAAGAGGACTTACCAGCATTTGGCATGCCCAAAAGACCTACATCAGCTAAAACCTTAAGTTCCAAATATAATTCATATTCATCACCAGGTTCACCATTAGTGCATTGTCTCGGAGCTCTATTTGTACTGGACTTAAAATGCACATTTCCAAGCCCACCTTTACCACCGGCAGCTACTAATAAATTATCGCCATGGCCTTCAAAGTCAGCCAATATCTTTCCAGATTGCTTTTCAGTAATAACCGTTCCAACCGGAACTCTAAGAAGTAGATCTCCACCTTTTGCACCATAGCATTCTGCACTACGGCCATTCTCGCCTCGTTTTGCTCGATAATTCTTTACAAACCTATAATCAATCAATGTATTTACGTTTTCATCTGACTCAAAATAAATAGAACCACCTTTTCCGCCGTCGCCACCATTGGGTCCACCCATAGGCTCATACTTTTCTCTTCGAAAAGAGGCTATTCCATTACCCCCATCTCCAGCAAATACTCTGATGGTTGCTTCGTCAATAAATTTCATATTTTCCACCAAACAAAAAAGCCCTATCAAATGATAGGGCTTCGTCTATCTCATAAAACAAACTATGCAGTTAAGATATTTACTAACTTTCTTTTAAGTGCCCCTTTTGTTGTAAAGCTGACTTTCCCATCTGCTTTAGCAAATAATGTGTGGTCTTTACCTATTCCGACATTATTACCTGGATGCATCTTTGTTCCGCGTTGCCTAAGAATAATACTCCCGGCTTTTACAAACTGATCTCCAAATGCTTTTAAACCAAGTCTTTTTGACTGAGAGTCTCTTCCGTTTCTAGAACTACCACCTGCTTTTTTATGTGCCATAAAATGTAACCTTTAATAAATTATTTAACAGCTATTTTATCAATCTTTATCTGTGTATAACTTTGTCTGTGCCCCTGAGACTTTCTGTAATGTTTTCTACGGTGCATTTTAAATATTTTAACTTTATCACCACGACCATGGGACAAAACAGTAGCGTTGACACTTGCTCCAGCAACTAAAGGTGTCCCAATAGTTACCTTTTCCCCATCTACCAAAGTTAAAACTGCATTAACATTAAACGTTTTGCCAATTTCAGTTGCGAGTTTCTCTACTTTTAGAGTTTCTCCCTCAGAAACTTTGAATTGCTTACCACCTGTTTTAATAACCGCGTACATTTAAATACCTTTTAAAAAAATATATACTAAATAAGATTTGCGATTATACTAAATAAAAAGAAATTTATCAATTAATTACTAGTTCTGAGCAGTTCTTTATTATCATTATAGAAACCTTAGTAAAAAATATTATATGATAAAATAGTTAATTAATTTTAATAAATTTCATTAAAAAAACTTGTCAATTAATCAAATAATCTCCCCAATAAAGATACACCTAGAGTCTGTTGATATTGTGATAAAAAATTCACTTCATTCAGATATCCCTATCATCAATCAAATATCTAGCCATATAATTGAAAGTGGTGGTAAAAAAATGCGTCCTGCTCTTCATCTTCTTCTTTCAGGCTTGTCAGGTAAAGTTGGTCAAATAAACTATAATATTGCAGCAATTCTCGAGCTGATCCATACAGCTACGCTTTTACATGACGACGTTGTAGACCAATCAACAAAAAGAAGAAATATTAATTCGGCTAACACAGTATTTGGAAATTCGGCTAGCGTTCTAGTTGGAGACTTCATATACTCAAGATCTTTTCAAATGATGAGTGAAATAAATAATATGGATGTCATTAGACTTCTTTCAGATACAACGAATGCAATTTCTGAAGGGGAGATTCTTCAGTTATTAAACACTCATAACCCAAATATTGATGAGCAGGAATATTTTAAAGTGATTGAGTTTAAAACTGCTAAGCTCTTTGAGGTTTGTGGCTCGTTGGCAGCTACCATTAATGGTAATGATAATAAAATAATTGAAGAATGCGCTAAAATTGGAAGAAACTTTGGGGTTATCTTTCAATTAACAGATGATATTCTTGATTATTCTGGAAAAGTCATTAACATTGGTAAGAATTTAGGGGCCGACCTAAGTGAAGGAAAAATAACCTTACCATTGATATACGCCATGAAAAAAAGTAATAAGGCCCAAAAAATGATAATCAAAAATGCAATTAAAGAGGGTGGGATCAATAATTTATCAGATGTAATCCAAATCATTGACGAAACAAATGCAATAAAAAATGTTCAGAAAAAATCACTGCTATACCTAAGTGAGATTCAGTCGCTACTTAGTAGTTATGAAGAGTCTTCTTACAAAAAAACTATAATGGAATTAGCCGAGTTCTCGGTTCATCGGGTAAGTTAATTCAATAAAATCTTATCCCCACTGTCTAACCGATAATAATTTAATTTTGCTTTTATACAGCTTTTTTCAAGCATATCCCCATGAAATACTAACTGACCATCAATATCTACCTGAGCAAAGCCAGAATGATAAAGAGTAACCTCTGCTTGTTTCTTGCCTTGCTTTAAGAAGAAGCTAGTATAATTCTCTCCCTCCTGTTCAGAATCAACTTTCCATCCATTCCCACCAGAAAGATCAAAGAGCCAGCCAGCCAAATCAACCTCTACTTTGCAAACAACTGGATCAAATAACGAAATTAAGTCTAAATCAATATTAAGCGTCGAATTTTCTATTTTTTTTTCATTCATAATTACTCTTTAAGTTATCATATAATCACTAAAATTAATACGGTGTCTAATAATGAATTTAAAAGTTAAAAAATGCATATAATTGGATTAACCGGAGGAATTGGTTCAGGGAAGAGCCTGGCTTCAGAAATTTTTAATAATCTAGGCATTGTAATTATAGACCTAGATGAGATTGCTAAAAATATCTCGCAAAAAGATTCAATAGGGTACAAGGAGATTGTAAAAGCATTTGGCACATTATACCTTGATAAATTAATGAATATTGATAGAAAAAAATTACAATCTGATATTTTTTCAAAGCCAAAATGTAAAAAAAAACTTGAAGAAATAATGCACCCTTTGATATATAGGGAGTTCATAAGTGCGGCCAAAGAAATAACTAATGCCCCATATATTGTTGCAGTTGTTCCTTTACTTTTTGAGACAACTACATATCAAAAAATAATCAATGAGAGCCTTCTAATTGATTGTTCTGAGGATTTACAGTTAAAAAGGATAACTGAAAGAGATGGGATGACAAATAAATTAGCTAAAAAAATTATGGGGGCACAGATGACAAGAAACAAAAAAATAACTAAAGCTAACAAAGTTATAGAAAATGGCGGTAGCAAAGATACACTGCGAACAAACATCCTGTATTATCACGAGAATATGCTAAAAAAATTAAATGAGAAGCTACTATGATTCGCTATGAATTTCCATTGAATGAAAAGACAAGAAAGTTATTAAGGCTTGAGGAAATTTTTTTAAAAGCTGACATGCAATTAGCTAGCCGAATGAAACATACGGGATATGATTTATTTGAGACCTTATTTGATTTAATGATATCAGCCTCAAGATCGGATCTAAAAGTTGAGCTTATTCAGGAACTTGAAAGGCAACGTGGTAAATTTATCCAATTAAAAAAAACAAAAAAAAATCTTGCTCAAATTTCAGAACTTAAAAAGCTTAGGACAATGCTGGAGAAAAGCTCCATTAAATCGGGGTTTTATTTTGGAGTAGATAAATTTCTTCAAGAAGTAAAAGCACGTAGTGACAGCCCTTTTGGCATATTATCGACTGACTTTCCTGAGATGCAATATTACCTTCAAACACAAACTCCAGAATCTCGAAGACTATTCTTTAAAGAAAAATTCAGTATTTTTTTACCTATAAGACAAACAATTATTTGCCTTAATAATATTTTACGAGATCAATTGATTATGGAACCCCAAACGATTAAACTTGATAGGTATGAAGTAAAATTAGATAGTAGACAAAAAAATGATTTGGTTATGCTTGAGCTACCAAAGGCCGCGAAATTACTTCCAGCTCTTTCCTCAAATAAATATGCTATCAATATCAATTTTAATTCATTTAAAAAAGATTCTCTAAACTTAAGCCGTAAGTCTATTAAATTTAAAATTGGTGTTGCCTCTTTTTAATTAAAATGAAAATATTATGTCCAACATGTAAAAATAATATTGAATATGATTCGAATAATTCCTTTAGGCCTTTTTGTACGGAAAAATGTAGGTTAATTGATTTAGGTGCATGGGCATCAGAGCAATACCAAATTTCTGGAAAAGAAAATGAAGGAGAATATGATGAAGAAATTTAACTTATTGTTATTATTATTATTATTATCATTTAATAATTACGCTGCAAATATAAAATTTACCTCTGCAAATATAAAATCTCCAAGAGCTGGGATGAATATTTCAGCCGGGTTCTTTACTGCTTACTCTAGTGAAGATCTATTAATTAAATCGATTAAGTCAGATTTAATCGGTCGTATTGAAATTCATAGCATGGAAATGGTAAGGACCTCCAATGGACTAGAGATAATGAAAATGCGAAAAATTGCGTCTCCAAGATTTATTAAGGGGGTTCCCTTCATATTGAAGCAAGGTGGCAATCACTTAATGCTATATGAAATAGATCAAAAATTATCAGCCACAAATAAGTTAACCCTTAAATTTATTCTAGAGACAAACTCTGGTAAATTAGTTTTTCAGGATGTTTTATTTAAAATAAATTAATTCGACCAAATATCTCTCTGAGATGCTATTCCTATAGCACCAGAATCCAATGCATTATTTATGTCACTTTTTTTCATGCCCCCAAGAGCATAAATTGGAATATCAAATTTATTAGCAATACTTAAAAACTTAACCCAACCTAACGGCACTATTTCAGGATGTGAGATTGTCTTATTTACTGGTGAAAAAACCACAAAATCTACCTCTTTATCTTGTGCAATTTTCAAATCCTCCTCTGAATGGCATGATGCACCAACAATTATATTTTTTGATTTTTTAGTAAATTTTTTCAATTCAATTGAATTTAAATGAACGCCATTTGCATCTACATCATTGGCAACTTCAATACTTGAATTAAGAATAACCTTTGCTGAGAATGGCTTGCAAACCCTTATAATCTCCAACGTAATTTCTTTTAATTCCTCTAGCGGGAGATCTTTCTCTCTGATTTGTATCATTTTTAAGCCCCGCTCTAGTTGTTTTAGCAGCTGAGGCAGAAAGATTTCTTTAGGGGTCTCACTTATATTGGTAATGCCATAATGAGTTGGTAGAGATAACGCATTCAATATAAAGATATTAGGTGGAAGTATAGTTGTCTTATCTGCCTCGCGAGGATTAATCCAAAGTAATTTCTGATTTTCTTTTGGGCTTAGCTCCCCATTCCATTCGGTTACCTTAAAAAAGTATAATGTAACGTTGTACTCTTCATATGCATAATTACGAGTAACCCATTTCTCACAGTTAACTACATCAATATTTATTTCTTCTTTGAGCTCTCGAGCAAGAGCTTCTTCAGGCACCTCATTTTTTTCTAGCTTCCCCCCAGGAAATTCCCACCAACCAGACCATGATCGTAACTTTGGTCTTTGAGCCAAAAGAATTTTTTTATTTGAATCAATAAGTACACCAACTGCGACATTGATATGCACTATCTAGGATCTATACTCTGCGTTAATTTTGACATAATCATAAGAAAGATCTGTAGTCCAAACAGTACTTGTATACTCACCCCTCCCAAGATAAATATCTAGAGTAATTTCTTCACTTTTCATCTCATTTACACCCATCGACTCTTTATAATTCTCGGCTAATGAACCACTTTTGGCAAATTGTACTTGATTTAAAAAAATATCAATTAGATTTATATCTAACAATTCAATAGGTGAATTACCAATAGCAGCCAATATTCTTCCTAAGTTAGGATCGGATGCAAAAAAAGCTGTCTTAACTAATGGTGAATGTGCGATTGACTTTCCAATACTAAGACACTCATCCCTATTTTTTCCACCATGAACGTTAATTGAAATAAATTTTGTTGCTCCCTCTCCGTCCCTAATAATTGATTGGGCAAGAATTTTAGCGGTCTCTAACAAAGCTTCTTTAAGCACATAATAATTTTTATTCTTAGTATCAATAGGCTGGTGATTAGATTGCTTTGTTGCAATTATAATGAACGAGTCGTTTGTTGAAGTATCGCCATCGACAGTAATACAATTTAATGTGTTATCAGCTACCTCAACAATCATCTCGTCTAACATTTCCTTAGTGATATTTGCATTAGTGCCGATAAAACCCAACATAGTCGCCATATTTGGCTCAATCATTCCAGAACCTTTACTTATTCCTGTTACATGGACGTTCTCACCTTGAATCATAATTTTTTTTGATGAAGCTTTTGCAACAGTATCTGTAGTCATAATTGATTCGGCTGCATTTAACCAATTATTAGGTTTAAGATTTTTAATGGCTATTGGAATACCTATAGATATTTTATCAACAGGTAAATGCGTCATAATGATGCCTGTCGAAAATGGCAATATATCCACAGCATTAATATTTAACTCATTAGCTACCATTTCACAAACGACCCTAGCATTTTTTACTCCATCGCCCCCAGTTCCTGCATTAGCAGATCCGGTATTAACTACGAGAGCTCTTGTCGACTTACTAATCTTAAGATGTTCTTTAGCAACAATAATGGGAGCAGCCGTGAATTTATTTTTGGTAAAAATTCCTGATACAGAAGCTCCGCTATCAATAGAAATAACCAATAAATCCTTTTGTGACTTATATCTAATTTCAGCCTCAGCTATACCTAATTGAATACCTGGAATTGAATGTAATTCATCATTTTTTGGAGGTTTTAAATTAACAGGCATATTTTATTTTTTTCTCCATATTGTTCCATTGGAAGTATCTTCAAGTAAAATATCATGACTTTCAAGAAAATTTCTAACTTTATCTGCCTCTAAAAAATCTTTATTTTTTTTAGCAGTATCTCTCCTCAGTATTAATTCATCGATATCGAAGTCATGGGTGTCTTTTTTCTCACCTTTTAGAAAGATTTCTGGATCCTGATTTAAAATTCCAATAATATTAGCAAGTCTTAGTAGAAGATTTTGATCATCATTGTTTTTATTTTTATTTGCTTTATTTGCAAGCTCATAAAGGACAGATAATGCTTCTGCGGAATTAAAATCATCATCTAAAGCTTCTTTAAATTTATTTGCGTAAGGACTTGTCCAATCTATTGATTTTTGATTGTCCGTAATATTTCTAATTGATAAATAAAGCCTATTTAGGCCCTGCTTTGCTTCTTTAAGATGCTTGTCTGAATAATTTAATGGGCTTCTGTAATGAGCCTTCAAAATAAAAAATCTTACGACCTCAGGGTCAAAATGTTCAAGAATTGACCTTATAGTGAAAAAATTTCCCAGTGATTTCGACATTTTCTCATCAT
>Ga0114995_10000415_pt1 | contig 29290 bp, 51 predicted proteins | sample ArcticOcean_MG_C_11_FD_87038 | JGI IMG/M metagenome (GOLD analysis project Ga0114995, IMG submission 87038) | Marine microbial communities from western Arctic Ocean - ArcticOcean_MG_CB2_154 | ecosystem: Environmental > Aquatic > Marine > Oceanic | place: Arctic Ocean: Canada Basin | collected... | reverse complement strand
TTTGCAAATACGTAGAAATTAGAATTGTTTCTATCAAGTGTAATGTTTATATCATCACCAAAATCTAAATCCGCTCCACCGAAGCCGTTATCTATCTTAAATGTACCATCGGATATAAATCCATAATCACCTTTAGAAAAAAATAACATCTCTTCTGCTTTAGATGAAAGTATAATTCGTTCTGAGTTAATTAATATTTGATCGTTACCCACATACTCTTCGGGTAATTTATGATTAATTGGATTGGTTTTAAAATTAGAAGAACCACCGGAATCAACTAATCCTGGTTGGAATACCATCTTGTATTTATCAGAAACCATTGCGATGGTAGAACCATCCTTGTTTAGTTCCTCTTCCGTAATATCGTTTTTCTTTAAATCATTACGTGATTCATCATTTTCCCTATTACGAATAATAATAGTTGGAGAAAATTCACTATCAGTATTATTATACCCACTAAAACGAATAGATTGACCGAATCGCGATTGAAGAATTTTATCACCTTCATACAATCTTAGTTTATGTATGTTTTCAGATTTAAAATACTCACCTAAGTTTTTATCACGCTCTTCCGTACCGGAAGTTGCTGTTGATGTTTGTGATACCTCAGAATAATTAGTAGAATTAGCAGTTGAATCATCTGTCTTACTACTTAATTTCTTAGCTGCATTTACTCTTGCATTACCAACGTTTATACTTGCAGCTGGTATTCTTTTATAATACTCACTACCACCTACTAAAACAAGTTGTACAGTCTCCCCTACTAATGGAACTCCCTCATCTGCTATTAATGGTAAGTAAAATGTAAGTTGTTTTTCATTTGTAGAGAAATCATTAACCTTACGAATTCTAGCTGAACCAATTTGTGTATCTACTAACTTAGGATTTTCTTCTCCAGAGTCTACTGTTAATATATTATCATCAGAATCACTTAAAATAACATGATCAACCTCTCCGATATCAACAAGTTTGCCTGCAATTTCTTTTCCAGCTGATGCAGCTTGGTATTTTGTAGCTTGGTCTTTATATCCCATTATTCCCCTACCTTTTGTTTTAACTCCTCTATCTCATGAGTAAGTTCATCTACTTTAATATCTTGTTCATCAGCTACCTCATGAACTGTTTCTTCTAACTGATGTAAAAGTTGTTCTTTTTCATCATCAGATAAAAACCCAACATCTCCTTCTGCTTTTTGAGAAGCTCCGATAATACGTTGAACGATAGCAGCCATTTTAACAAGCGAATCATCATTCTTAATAGATGAATCAATTAAATCTCTTATAATCGGTCCCATAACTGCCATATCACCTGAATGACGAATAAGTTTCTTCATCTCAGCAATCAATTCTGATATTCTTAGTTTCTTAGTTTGTTGGTTATCATAGATATCCTTAAACAAGCCACCTAAGTCTTTACCGGGAAATAATTCAAATTCTGTGCTCATAATGTTATATAGTATGTTGTATATAAATATACTAAACCAAAAAACCTCGTATAATCTAAACGTTAGACACACCAAACCCACCAAAAGGTGGGCTCTTATATAATCACTTTAAATTTCGATTATGGTTTCTTATTGAATGCTAAACGTGTTTCTAAACGTTGAACTTTTTTAAAAAAGTCATTCCATCCTTATTAACGATAAGTATGTATTAAATTTTAAATTATATTCTTTTTAATAATAAAATTATTAATAACTAATGTATCCATCTCACAATTTAAAAAAGTTTCTATTGCAGATTTGGGGTCTAATACCATTGTTTGGTCTTTTAAATTGAATGATGTATTCAAAACCATTGGATACCCATTATCTATATTAAGTTGCTCTAATAACTTATACATTCTATTATGTTGTTTGTATGTAAGAGATTGAACTCTAGCAGAACCATCTACATGTGTAATAGCTGGTAGAGACTTTCGATGTTCTTCCAGTACGGTAACCACTTGGTTCATATATGGAATTTCTTTATCGTATTTAAAGTATTTAGTCTGTTCTTCTACTTTAACAATTGGAGCAAATGGTCTAAATCCTTCTCTCTTTTTAACCAATCTATTTAATCTAGCTTTCATTTGAGGGTCACATGGGTTTGCTAATATAGAACGGTTACCTAATGCTCTTGCACCAAATTCCATTCTACCTTCAAACCAACCTATAACATTTCCTTCTGTAATTTCTTTAGAGATTATTGGTATAAGTTCCGAATGATTCTTCTTAACAAAGTAAATCTCTTCTTTAAATTTATCCAATTCTAACTCTACTACATTATTTGTATAGTGAGGACCTAAGTATGGTGAGGTATTCTTAGGTCTTTTCTTACCACCATTATAATGATATAAATGTAATGCTGCTCCAATAGCAGAACCTGAATCGGATGGAGCAGGTGGAATCCAAATCTGTTTAAAATTAGAGTTAGCTAATATTTTACCATTAGCAGTTCCGTTATATGCACATCCACCACTTAAACATATTACATTAGATGCACGTAATGCAAATACTCTATCTACTAATCTACCTAAAAGATATTCATATTCATGTTGTAAGGTAGCTGCTAAATCTTTATGGTCTTGTGTAATTACTCCTTCGGGTAATCTATTCGGTATACCAAATAATGAACCCAACCGCCAATTAAACATATGAGTATCAGACCAGTCATACGTAAAGTATTGCATATCTATTTCAAATGAACCATCATCTAAAGTTTTATATAGTTTACGAAACTTATCTAAATACTTTTTTGGATTTCCATAAGGTGCTAATCCCATTACTTTATACTCACCATCATTGGGTTTAAACCCAAGAAATGCAGTAAGAGTAGAATACAACATTCCCAATGAATGTGGAAAATCTATTTGTTGTAATTTGGTTATTCTATTATTTTCTGCGTAGTAAAGTGTAGTAGTTTCAAATTCACCTACACCATCTATTGAAAGTATAGAAGCTCGTTCGTATGGAGAAGTATAATATGAATAAGCTACATGTGATAAATGATGATCTCCATAAAATACATCAACATTCTTATGAGTAATCTTCCTCATTTGAATTTCAATTGTTGTAGTCTTAACTTTATTCCTACGTATAATTTTCTTACGATTAAAATATTCTATTAAAGGACTCCGTTTAACTGATTTTTCAATTCGTTTTAGTTTCTTTTTAGGGTTATCATAAAAGGCAATTGATTGTATATCACTACCTTCTATTTTAAATTCATCATATAACCAATTAATTGTATTAACTGGAAAAGATGAATCATGCTTGATACCCGTGAATCTTTCTTCTTCACAAGCTCCTAACACTTCTCCATCTTTGATTAAGGCTGCGGCTGAATCATGATACCCACAACTTATTCCTAAAATATAACCTTCCATATTCTTTTATAAAAATTCCTCATCAATGTATGGATTAGTATCCACATCTTCTTGAGTAGGTGCCTGCCAAAAACCTTTTTTATGTGGTTCTTTGAACTCACCATATTCATGGTAATCATTTAACATTCTCTTTTGATGTAATTTCATCGTATTAACCACCTTAGTAATATAATGAGTTTTACAATCAGTCATCTCACGTATAAGTAGATATAAATGCTTCTTATTAAAATTTTCTATGTATTCAGAACGTCTAAATAATTCTAATACCGCATCTGCTATTTGTAAATCTCTTTTTTTGGTAAAAATTGAATTTAAATTCTTATCCCAATAAGATAGCATAATAGTTCTAAACTCTTTGAACTCATTATTCTCCTCTACTTCATTAAAATCATTTTCAGGATTCCAAGTTTCCGGCATTTGAGATAGTAGTTGATTTTGCTTCCAACGTTTGTAGTTACCATTGTTCTTTAGAATTAAATGGTTCTTAGCAATGATACTAAAATAAGAAAAAGCCCTACCTTTGCCAGGTTGAAACATATGGATTTTCTCTACCATAGTAGAAACAACTTCCATTTGAATATCTTTTTTAGGTACATCAAAGTAGGAGAATTTAAATGTATTTAAAACATTTTCTGCTAACTTCTCAAATGGATATTTAATCCCAATCTCATATATTTTGGAGCGTTTTACTGGATCATCACATGCATTATATTCAATTATTGCATCCTGAGCAGGTGTTCCAAAATATATCTTGGATTTTTTTCTTCTTGGTCTTGGCATTTTATATTTGATTATTTAATTCTTCGATTGTTTTTTTTAATTCTAAAAAGACAACACCAACCTCATCATCCTTTTCAAATGCTTCTTTGATATCTAAACTTTTCATCTTTTCAAGACACTTTGAAACTTTAATTCGTGTATCATCAACTGTAAAGATAACTCTATCTTCAAGTTGTTCGTTTTGTTTTAATAGGTTTCGAACACCTATTAAGAGTAACAGATTAATTACAGCTGATGTAATTAATCCAATTAAAATGTAATCCATATTATTTTAAATTTAAATTATAACCACTAAATTGATCTAAGTAACTTGTGATTTTTGTACCGTTTCCATCTTTGAAAACTTTACCATGTTTGAAGTATCGTTTAACACTTCCAGCTCCACCTAAATGTGCAGCTGCTAGTATACCACTTTCGGAAATGTACATACCATTAACAGTTTTTCCATCCCATTGAACGATATACTTTTTTAGTAATCGTTTATTACGTTTAAGTAGTAATATCATTGCTCTTTCCTGAAGAGTTGGCGAATTGATAAATTCTTTTCTCGATACATCGATTCCAATATCTTTAAGAGTTCCTTTACCAAATTGGTATTTTCCCATATAACCAAATCTATTTACAACATCATATCTATTAGATGATTCTCGATGCCCTATTACGGAGAGAAACAAATCTAATTCATTTATTTTTGCTGTAGGTATAGTGATTTTGTACTGTATTGTTTCTATCGGTTGTGGTTCGATAACGCTAACGGATGATATATCTTCCCTTAACATAAAATTAGTAAAACCCATTATTAATAAAGAGGTTAAACTAATTACTATTAGTTTGTGTATTCTATTCATTGGTGCTCCTTTGAATTTTTATATAATATAAAGATACGAAAAATAATTAACATATCCAAATAAAATTGAAGCTATTTTAAGCTTCACCTATTACTCCAAAGTATAACCCAGATAATAAATCTTCATCATTAACTTCAATACCGTTAACGGTATCTATATCATGTAATGCAGTATTTGTAATCTTTTTTATAGTATCTTCTTGAGATTTAACATTATCACTTATTAACTCATCTAATTCAGTTTCAGTAATCATACCACTTTCTATTATAATATCGCAAAGGGTTTCTACAACTACGCTTTGCATTAATAATCTTTCGTTGAGGTTTTTAATTATTTCCTGTGATGTCGAGTTCATCTAATAAATCTTTTATGGTGTTAATATTCTCTTCTCCGTAAATCAAATTACCAAAGCCTTTTGTTATTGTTTTTTCACTATAACCCATTGCCGAAGCAAGCCTAACACACATAACCTTGTACTCTTGAATATTCATATCATTCGGTACAGTCAATTCTATCTCAGAAGCTTCACGATTGTGTTCAATCTTATCATCTTCCGTATATCTAAATATAAGTTTTCCCATTTTTACAATAATTATAAGATTTCAGCTCCCAATGCTATCATTGGTTCAGCTTTTTTGTACTTCATAAATTCGGTATCACCGTTAAGTAATTTAACCATAACTCTTTCATTTCTACCATATTTCTTAGGAGCAGTAACCGTTGTAGTGTATCTTCTAACTTTATCGGTTATTAGAACTCCATTAAGGTGGTCTATTTCGTGTTGAGCACAAACGCACTCCAATAACCCCTCATCAGCAAAAAACTCATTAGAATCCTTCCATTCGTTTGAATCGTTCGAAAATATAACTGTACCTAAGTTATCACACTCAACTGTAAATGTTTTGTGTCTAACTGTTTTAACTGGCTTTTTCATGGTTTTATCCAATGATAAACATTGTTCTACATAAGCAACCGTATCTTTTGATGCTTCGGTAACTTTTGGATTAATTAAAACCAATGGTTCTTTTACATTTATTACACAGGCTCGAACTTCTAAACCAATTTGATTGGCTGATAATCCAATACCACCGTGTTCAGTTAATGCGTTTAATAGTTTGGTAGATATATCATCTATCTCTACTTGTGTCATTGGTTTACTCGCTAATGGAGTTCTCAATTCATTTGGATTCTTTATAAGCTTCGTCATCGAATATTGTTAATTGGTTTATAACTTCTTTTTTTGTTGATACATCTTCTCCCCAGCCACGAACGTAAACTGTCTTACCACCATCAGGCGATTCAAAGATTTTAGCATCTTTCATTTTTTCTTTTAAGGTATCAAATGATTCTTTACCTTTATAATAAAGTTCTCTAACTTTACTACCAAGTACCATATCATTGGGATACTCTTTTACTAATTTTTCTATATCCATTATGTATCTTTATTTTTTAACAACCAAGATGATGATTGTACCTTATCACCCAACCCATCTATTAATTCTATATTAAATTGATTACATATAGCTTTTTCAGGAATGGTATTATTAGTTTGGTCTCCTCCATTCGCGAATGCTAAATTCAATGAACCGTGAAATTTATTTAATAACATTTTTAACGTTTCGTTTTGAGTTGAATCATCATCAACAGAAATCCAAGCCATATCAACAATACTAAGTGCTCTGATAATTTCAATTCGTTCAGTTTCATCTTGAAAAGATTTAGAACCTTTAATTTTACGTTGCCTATCATTGTTAACTATAACAATAAGCATATCACCCTGCTCTTTTGCTTTATCAAATAACTCTAAATGCCCTTTGTGTAATGGGTTAAAATAACCACTAACTATTATTGCTTTTTTCATCTTGTTATTGTTTCTTATGTAAAGATACGAAATATTTTTAACATTACCAAATTTATTTCCAATTAAATCCACAACCCATATGACCGAACCCAGCGGTTCGTGCAAAATCAGGACTACGTAGTTCTAAGAAATCAATGATTCCTTGAGGAGATAAGTCATATCCCTCGATTGGAGTTTCCATTCCATCGATTACTGCGGTTGCTTGTAGGGGTTGGTCATATCCAATTGCATATGCAAGTTGAACGTAAACTTCTTGAGAAGAATCATTCTGTTCTAAGATATCAACTGCAACTCTTCTTGCCATATAAGCACCACTTCTATCAACTTTAGTACAATCCTTACCACTAAATGCTCCACCTCCAAGTGGAACTCTCGGTCCGTAATTATCTACTGCTAACTTTCTACCAGTTACTCCAGCATCAGCAGTAAAACCACCAATGTTCCATTCACCAGCTGGATTTATATGTAATGCTTTAATTGTATATGTTGAGTTTGTAAAAAACGTATTAACCAATTCAGTTAGTTCCTTAGTTGGTGCATTTTGAAATGAACATACTACACTTAAATCATTGCCATCAATTGTTACTTGAGTTTTACCATCAAATGGATATTCTCTAAAAACAAACTTATTCAATTCACGTGATAGGTAATATTCTTGTGGTAAAAACTCATCGTTTTCTCTACACGCATAACCAATCATAATTCCTTGGTCACCCGCTCCACCAGTATCAACTCCATTTGCAATCTCAGGCGATTGTGAATTAAGATGTTCTATAACTTGTATAGTATCATCTTTGGTAATATTTTTTACCACTTCTATAATTTGGTCTTTAGTAACAGTTCCTTTTGATGTAACTTCACCTGTGATGAATACTAATCCATTACCACCACACGTTTCAACTGCTACTCGTGAGTTTGGGTCTTGTTCTAAATATAAGTCTAACAATGTGTCTGATATTCTATCACACATTTTATCTGGATGCATCGGAGATACACATTCTGCTGTTCTAATCATATGTTTTTATCTAATAATTGTTGTAACTTTTGTATTTTTAATTTATCAGTTACAGAAATTATATTCTGTTCTTTTAATTTTAATAATTCGTTTATGATTTCTTCTCTATTGTTTTCTGATATCATGTTATTAAAGTTTTTTTAAGTTCTTTATATTTTTTATTCCACTTTTGAATTTCTTCTTTGTATCCATCCTTTATCAACTCTTGCTTATCAAGTTGTTGTTTAAGTTCCTTATTTTCTTTTTCAAGATAATCTATTTTAATCTGAAATAATTTATTACTATCCATATCTTAATTACTTAACGGTGCTTTAATACTCGGATGAGTTTCATAACCTTCTATTTGATAATCCCATTCACCATTTAAAATATCTACGTTAGATAATTTTATTGTTGGTAAATCAAATGAATCTCTTTCTAATTGTTCTTTTGCTTGTTCTAAGTGATTTAAGTATAGGTGAGTATCACCTAAATTGCCAATTAATTCACCAGCTTCTAATCCAGTCTCTTCACATAATAAAAGTAATAGAGTACCGTAAGATGCTATATTAAATGGTAACCCTAAGAAAGTATCTACTGAACGTTGATTCCACATTAGAGATAACTTACCATCACTCACATAACATTGGAATCCATAATGACAAGGAGGAAGTACCACCTTATCCAATTCAGAAACATTCCAAGCGGATACGATTAATCGTCTACTATCGGGATTCTCCTTAATGTTTTTAATTAATTCTTTGATTTGGTCTTTACCATCCCAATCTCGCCATTGCTTACCATATATAGGACCTAACTCACCCCATGAGTTTGCAAACCCATCATCGGTTTTAATCATATTAATGAATTCAACTTCAGTATAATCTTCTAACTCAATTAGATGCCCCTTTGCTCGATTATATTCTTTATATGCATCACCATTCCAAATGTTACAACCATTATCAACTAAATATTTTATATTAGTATCTCCTTTTAGAAACCACTTCAATTCAGTCATCATAGTTTTGACTGCCATCTTCTTCGTAGTTAGTAAAGGAAACCCATCCGCCATATTATGTCTGATTTGAAACCCAAACTTAGATTTGGTTCCAGTTCCTGTCCTATCTGATTTCGTTACTCCAGTTGAAAGGATATGGAATAGTAACTCTTGATATTGTTTATCTAATTCATTCATACTGTAAATATACTAAAATTATTTGAAATTTCCTAATCTTTCTATCTCTTCTTTTACTTTTATATTCCATGGACCCCATGTAATATTATCTACCATCCACTTTCTATAATATGGAGGAACTGATGATACTGGTTTACCTTTATATTTACCAAAAGTCATGTATATCTTTTCAATACTACCATCTTCATCTACTTTCTCAGAAAGATTAATACCACCTTCTAAATGAATTCCTATTTCGTGCATTGGAATACCTGTGATTTGTTTTTTACCCTCACCATAGAGTTCCCAATTTTCCTTACCATCTTGCTTGTAATATAGTTCTTCTACCTTTCCAAACTTTTCTACTGAACCTACAAAATCTACCACTAAACAATTTTTCTTGTTATCGTGAATACGAGTTCCTCTTCCTACAAATTGATACCACCAAGATATAGATGCGGTAGACCTACCTGTAATTAAACAATCTAATTCTGGATAATCAAATCCAATAGTAAGTACATTTACTTGAACAATGACTCTAATCTTTTGTTCTCTAAATTCTTTTATGATTTGTTTTCTCTCATCCTTTGGAGTTCCACCATGTACTACGGCAGCGTTGGGAATTCTACCTGCTAAATTGGTAGCTTGTTCTATTGTTGGTACGGCAACCAATATAGCTTTTCTATCAGCCATTTCAGCTACCTTCTTTATAATCTTATTACCAATGTTTTGATTCTCATAAGAACGAGCTATTGAATCGTGAGTATACTCTGCACCACTTGAATTGTAAACAAGTGCACCCGTATCGAAATCATATGATTGATATTCTAATGGAGACCAGTAACCTAACTTAACGATATCTTGAATCTGTGAAACATGTAGAATAAATTTAAAGAACATTCCATTCTTACTTCTATTAGTTAACATTACTAATTTAGAGTAAGGACCAGTATCACCCAAATTGGATTGAAGTTTAAGTGGAGTTGCGGTTAATCCAAGAATGTGAGTAGCTTTCATTCCATCAACGAATCTACGTAATTGTCCTGATTTGTTTCTTGGAAATCTATCACATTCATCTATGATGATTTTAGTAACACCCATTTGTTTGAACTCTTGAGCTATATTGATTATCGAACCAATTGTTGCATAAGTAACTCTACCCATCTCTTTACTACCAGCCGATGCCGAGTAGATTGATGCCGTTCCACCAAGTGCAACAAACTTATCATAGTTCTGTTCTAATAATTCTTTGGAAGGTTGTAGAACCAATAACTTTTCACCAAGTTCTTTGGCTATTGCAGCAATAACAATTGATTTACCGAATGCCGTAGGGGCAACGATAATCGAAGGTTTCATTTTAGGAGTTTTCATAAACTCCACACCAATTGCTACTGGCTCTATTTGATTTTCTCTTAATTTCAAAGTCCTAAATCTTTTCTAATATCTTCTTTTACTACTCGTAAATATTTTGCTCGTTTCTTTGCATCTACAAATGGTACAGACCAAAATTGTTTTGTTTTAAACCATCTATTTAGATTCCATCCAAATACAAATGTATAAACTCCCATTACTAATCTTAACTTAACTGAATTAAGGTATAACGTAACAACAGGTAACATTGGTGCTCCATGTGTAATATATGTTCTAACTTTCTTATCACTTAACCTTGGTTTAGGGTAGGCATATTTACCTGTAAGTGGTACAAAGTTATATGCAAATCCTGGTGTAAGAACTTCATCAAAAAATGTTTCCATCTTTGGTGTTAATCTAAACCACCATACTGGTGATACAAAATATATGTGAGTTGACCAAGTAATTAATTTTTTGTATTCCTTTATCAATTCTGTTCTATCACGATGTAATTTATCATCATATACATCGATGATTTCATATACTTCGTTATTCTTTTTCAACTGCCGTATGATAGTTTTAAATATACCATTGTAACAAAATGATTTTTGATCAGGATGACCGATAACTACTAAATGTTTAAAATTCTTCTTCACTAATTTAATTTATATTTCTTTTTATATTTTTCTTCAAACGAAGAACCCACACCAATATCTAATATTTCGTGATGATGGGGTATTAATGGCTTTCGTTTATTACCATCTATAACATCATCAATACGGGTGTTATTAAATATCTCAAGTTCTATTTTTGAGTTTTTTCGGGGCCCTTTATGAACCACCACTATAGGTATATGTGCGTTTAAATTAGCCATTGAATATTCCCCAAAATATAATTCCTAATATAGTAGTACCCAATCCAATTAAGCCGATAAGAGCTATCTTTTCTGAATCTTCTCGTTGTTGTTTACGTTTTCCTTGTTCCATTTTATTTTTTTATAAAGGGTAATATTGATAATTCTTTTGCTTTTGCTTCTACCATTACATCTACATCATTACCGTATAAGTTAGGTAACTCGTTGATATAATCTGAATGAGCTTGTGGTTTAAGTTTTGAGTTCTCTTCGTGTAATGCTTTTGATTCCGAATAATGAACAATTGGTTTGATACCTTTAGGCCAAGTACTTATGGCAAGTTCCAAGGCCTGTTTTTCGGTGAGCCCACCCGTCTGAAACGAATGATGATGATAATCAAAAACAATAGGGATACCAATTTTTTCATGAATGTACATTAAATCTTTAACACTATACATAGTACCTTTATCATCATTCTCAACAGTTAATCTTGATTTAACTGATTCTGATAATCGTTCGAAGTTGGTACAGAATCTTTCTAATGCCGATGCTTTATCACCATACACACCATTACAATGAATATTTAGTTTATTGTATGGAGTACGTGATAATCCCATCATATCAAATATCTTACCATGTATCTCTAAATCTTTAATAGTATTTTCTACTACATGTTCACGTGGAGATACTAATACATTGAAAGGACCAGGGTGAGATGTGATACGAATATTGTTTTTATGAGCAAAGTTACCACATGCTCTTAATACGGTTTCGATACGTTTGTAGTAGGGGGAGTTTTCTATTCCATATTCAGACGCCCATGGAAACATATCTGATGATACTCTAAATACTTTTATATTATTACGATTATTCCATTGAAGAATTTTGAATAAATCGTGTGCGTTCTGTAAACCGAGTTCACCTGCATACTCCACACCTTTCTCTAAAAAGGTACGTTTTATCATTGAACGATTTGTTGTTACTCGTGGTTTTTGAGAACCGAGAGTCATATTAATACATGCGTAACCTAAATTCATAATTGTATAGTTTTAAATTTTATACTACTAATATACGAAATTTATTTTAAACTACCAAATATTTTAGTAAGTTTTTGAATTAAAATCAGTTGGATATGCACTTTGGTATTTATCTATTTGAGTTTGAGTGCCCCCACGAAATCTTAACCAGAAGTTTACAGCAGATCTATCATTTATCCAACGTTCTTTATTTTTCCAATTAAACCATGGGTGATGATAATACTGCTTATCCTTATATGGTTGCTTCCAACCACCATTTTCATATTGATTACGTAATTCTTCTTCCGATATCTTACCATCTCCATCTAAATCAGCAGCTTTTTCATCATCACTAATAATACCATCACCATCAATATCTAAATCTAAGTTAATTGGCGCTTCGGCTACCACTTCTTCGTAAACTACATCTATATCATTTAAGTAAGTTTCAAACTGATTTACTTCATATGGGATATCATCCAATACATTATCTAAAGTTTCTTCTAAACTTTCTATTTTAGCATCCTTATCTTCATCTTCAGGTTCTTCACCATACAATTCTCGCTTCTGAACTACTTTCTTCTTATCCTTCTCACCTTTATCAACTTTAATTGCGTTGTTGAATGCAATTACAAGTGCAACGGCAAGTGGGTCAAATACAAATATAATAATCAAAATAAACCAATTGATAATATCTGTCATAGGTTTATCTAATAAATTACTTAAATACTGTAAAGGACCTAATTCAGAACCTGTTTCGGTATCAGTATCTAAATCTAATATTCTTAGTTGTATTCTTTGTAATGAATCAGCAGCTACTTCTCGTTTTGATTGAACTCCCTTTCTATTAGTTTCCTCTACTTCAATTCTTTTTTGAGATAAGCGTAGTTCGGTAGTACTAATAGTATTTCTAAATCCAGTTGAAGAAGCTGTATCTCTAACTTGAATACCTGTTGATTTTGCGTTAGATAATGTAGAGATGTTATTTGAAATTCTTTCTAACTCATTATCATAACGAGCAACATCATCACCCCAAAAAGATTCCTTCTGTTGTAAGAATGCTTTTTGTTTAGATGAAACATTATATTGATTAAGTGTATCTTGGAATGCGGCAGTTAGAAATCCATAAATACCTAATGAAGTTATCAATACTAAAATGATAACACCAATAGATAAATAAATCCGAAATGCTTTATTTATTTTTTCCCAATAATTGTATAGGTATCCTGCTGTTATTAGTTTTGCGAATTCCAATGAGGATGCCATCACGATTACTGATAATGCGGCTCCTGCGAATAATTTTGATAATCCACTTACCGAAAAGAATGCTGCGTTGAATGCGACAAATAAAGCAGATAACCCCAATAAAAGAGTTCTGAATTTCATGTGTTATGTTCTCTCTACTATTTCTTGTACGTCCTCAAGAGCTTTGAGAACTTCACGTAGATAAATACCAGCTTGCTTTGGATCAGCTGGTCTTTCGCCTGCAACCATTTCGTTTACAACTTTAATACGTGTTACACATGAATCAAGTGTATTTCCTACTCGTTGTTTGTAAATGTCTTTCATAATTATATAGTTTGTTGTATAGTAATAAATATTAGAGTATTAAAAAAGGGATATTTTTTTGGTATTTGAGTTTTTATAAGGTTGATGTATAACTTGAATAATCCCAACGGAACATCATTGATTTTCGAATATATCCGGTTGGTACAATCGGTGCTTGATGCCATGATGATAATGATGTGGGGTGTATAAATACTACACCTCTTTTATATGGAATTTGTTTTATTTTAATAAGTTTATCAACATCAGAAGCCATTATCATAGATGGTATGTTGATTGGAAAATCTGCTTGTATTTTTAGTGACTGGGGTAAACTCGATGGAACATCGTATAATGATGTTCCTAAATTTATATGATTATCATCATCAGGTAAATAAATATGCATACTAAATACTAATTGATCTAATTCACTATTAGTTTCTGATTGTTCAAGCCCTTCACTTTTGTAAGCATTTCCTTTTTTTAGGAAGTCTAAATGAATATCTTGTATATCTAAATCTGAGGAATCTTCCCATATTTCAGTACTATAAGCAGGTTTTACAATAATATTATCACTTGGAGTTGGTATTTTTAAATTAAATTTATTAATAATTAAATCATGTAAAGAGTTAAATTCCAAACTTTCATCTAAAAGTTTGCTTATTTCTAATGTGATTCTACCATTTGAATTTAAATCTTTTAGAAATTTATCTTTTTTAAATTCCTCTATTGTGGGGAAATCATCCCCTATCCCATTTTCAATTAAAATATAGGGAAATGGCGTTTGTATTACTTCTGAATTTTCAATAGATGTAGTTAAATCTACCAATGATTTAATAAATCTATTTCTTGCCGTAGTATCCATATAAATGCTTTCTATTAAGTTTAGTTAATATATCAGGTGAACTATGCCAACTCTTATTACCACGGGGAATAAAATATATTATATTTGGTATAAATGGTATTTTAAATATAAAATCACACTCATCTTTTGTAAACGAATCTTCTAAGTTTTCAACGTATTGATTTGGAGACCAAAATTCAGTACCGTACTCTTTTAAAGAATCATCTTCCGGCATATATAATCCAAATGTTATATCGAATAAATCAAAATCAACATGAACATCATTGACCTTAAAAGATTCAGTATCTTCCCATAGTTGAATTTTAGTTTCTGTGTTAACTTCAAATTCTAACCCCAATTTATCTAAAACAGCATATTTTATATATTCGTTATTTATAACCTCATTATATAAAGTACGATATGATTTACTAAAATCAACATCAGATGTCTGAAATCTTCCAATAGGATCACCTTGCTTTAATATATCTCTGCTTGGCCAGCTTTTAATTAATTCACTAAAAAGAGATGGTTCAATGAAGTTTTCAATAACCATCATACGGGTAGGATATAGTTTAATATCACAATCAACAATCCGTTGAAGTGAGTGTGTTGTTATTTCTGATATATGTATTTCCTGTCCATTATCATGTACAACACTTTCAATCATGCCACCGTTCATAAGAATTGGTAATCTGGGATACCATGGAGTAAACTGATGGTTCTCACAGTTACATGAGTTCATTTTACCACAAGTTATACATCTAACTCGTAATGAATCGGGATCATATTCACTTGGATGAAATGGAATACCTTCTTTGGTTCTAGCCATATCATTAAATATATTGAAATATAAAAAAAGGGAGATTTTTCAACCTCCCCTTAAATTTAACAAGTACAGTTCTCACATTTACAAGAACTTTCACAAGTACATGGATTGCAATTACAATCTTTCATAATACATCCTCCTTAGTTAGTTAAGTAACCTTTATTATAAGTACCTTAGTATGATATTTTGAGAGATTTAGCTTTTTTACTTGCTTTTCTATCAATAGTTAGAGCTAATAATCCGTTTTCAAACTTAGCTTCTGATTTAGTTCCATCAAAATCTTTACCAACCGATAAAGTTAAATCGATATCTCTTACAAATCGAGAAGTTCCTTCTACCTTTTTAGCAGTAATCTTTAATTCTTCTTCAGTAACATCTACTGTAATATCTTTTGGATTGTGTCCAATAGTATTAATAGTTACTTTTTGTTTTCCATCTTTAAGTGTTTCTACATCGAAACTTCTAAAGGTTGTGTTTCTTCGTTCATCTAAAACTGCATCTCTTATGAGTGGTTCGTTCCATACTGAATCAAATAATTTGTCAAATGTTGTTGTGTACATAATTTTATTTTTTAGTTAATAAGTTCATATAGTATAGTTCAATTTATATACCAAGTAAGGTTTTGTGACAAATAGTCAGTTTATTATGACAAATAGTCAGTTAATTAAAATGGAAAGGATATGAATGCTTGTGAAACATTATCATCTTTACCGTATTTTACACGATACTCTGAGTTCTCCTGTCTTGTACTCATATGGTCAGCCCAATGTAAGATGTAAGGTAAATCGGTTTTAAGTTGGAAATCCTCATTATATGATATCCAATACTTTTTAGTAGCCTCGTTATATAACCCATCAGCCATATGAATACCTAACTGTTCTTTTTGAGTATACTGTATTCCATATTGATTTAATAACCAAAATGCTCTATCAGTTACATCGAAATACTGTAACTTAGGATTATGTGTAAAGAACTCTAACTTGTTCTTCTGATGCCACTCTGATGTTTGTGGTAAGTAGTATGGTTCTTTAGTATCACCGAGTTTACCTAAATCGTGATGGAATGCCGCAAAGAACATTTCCTCATCGGTAAAGTTTACAATACCACCACCCTCTACGAATAGTTTCTTAATCTTATGTGCGTTTCTAGCTACATTCATTACATGGTCTATATAACCACCAACGTATGCAGAGTGAAAGTTTAACTTACCACTCGCTGGTGCTAGTGCTAATTCTGTACCTAATTCATTTTCGGAATACATATGAAGAAGTTTCTCTAATCTTTCTCCTGTGAATACCTTATTGATTGCTTCCATGAATTTATCATAGTTAGCTTGTAATTGTTCTGCTGTGTAATTTCTCATGTTTTATAATTTAATCTTCTATTTCTTGCTTTGTTAACGCTCTATAAAGTATTTCCAACTCTTCTTCAGATGTACACATTCCTAATCCAAATAAATCTTCAATCTCAACAAAATATTCTCCCTTTTTAAGATTAAGTTCACTCCAATCATCATTTGCACATGAAATTAATATAGGTGATTTTTCATCTGGATTATCTTTTGGTAAAGGTAATATCCAATAATAGAATTCTTGGGATTCATCATAATCACCACCTTCTTCTTTTTCTGCAATCATCTCCCAACCCTGTCTTTCAAAAGTATCATCGGTGATTGGTGTTAGTGGAAATTCTATCATTCTAAAACTATATTAATTTGTTTAGTTATTAACCATTCTCTAACAGTTGCCTCCACTCTAAGAGTATCCCCAACCATTGTTCTTATTGGTGCTATCATAGTATTCACCTCACCAACATCACTTACGTAAGAAGCACCATTTACAGTAGGTACATTCTCCCCCTGATACTCCCAACTAAGATTACTCTTCCAAGATACTTTAGTTGGTTCAGTAGTGTTTAAAACTCTTCCTGTGATACGGTGAGTTGTTTGGTTGGTTGCTTGGTTTAACGTTAAGTGATAATACCCATTAGAATCCATAGGTAACCTACCATCAAGTTCTATCGTTGGTATTAATACATCATCATATAGTTCATCGTTAGAACATGATGTAAGTACCATTAGTGTACCAATCAATAAAACCAAAACAAAATAATCTAATATTTTCATTATAATAATTTTTTTAATATACTATCCCAAGTTGGATATTCACCATCAAGGCCGGTTTCATAACTTGTACCAAAATGAAGATGTTCTCCGTTGAATTCACCTGCTCCGTTCGCAGTTCTATCATCAATAAGATAATCACCCATCAACAAATCTTTTCTGTGAGTAATAAACATTCTTTTGTGAAATAACGTTCCAAAGTGGTCTTCAATCCAAAAACGTTTTTCTGCACCTGCGAGTGGGTTACCCCATGGTGCACTTGTTGCAATGAATAGTTCATACTTACCACTCTCATGTAATTTCTCAATCGCATCAATTGCACCTTGTATCGGTGGTGGGTTTCTGAATATACCTTGAATATGGTCTGGACAATCTTCGTATCTATCTACTAAGTGTGGGTGGTTATCAAACCACTTTTGTATTTCGTAACCTAAGTTAACTAATACACCATCCATATCAATGTAAACTATTTTTTTCTTTTCTATCATAATATTATCTCTCTCTTTTACTATGTAAATATACGAATTTTTATTGGATTTACCAAACTTTTATTAACTTATTATTGGAACTTCTCGTTCCGATTCAGATAAATGAGAGCGGAATCCTAATACAGGCTTTATACCAGTAACTTCAATTTCTCGGTTCTTTAACATTTGTTGAGTTAATGATAATAACTCTACATCTGTTTCTTTATTTACCCAATCTTTGAAAAGGTAAGTTAGTAGTTTACTCTTTAGTGATTTAATCATAGTTTTAATTTTAATTGGTTATATAAAAATTGAATGAGATGGTTCTAATATACATCTTACTTCTTCTCTATCAAGCGAATCAAAGTATAGTGGTTTTTGTAAAGCCATTCGTTTATCGATAAACTTATAACAAGCTGATTTAATTTCTGATTTAGTTGCTATCGGATAGATACCATCTTTATCATTATAAAATTCAGTTACATACTTAACAAATTCATTTACTATTTTTAATTTTTTCATTTTTTAAGGGTTTTAGTTATCACTCATTTACATAGTAAATATACGAAAAATAGTTGGATTACACAAGCCTTTTCGTATTTATTTTTTTAAGATTCTATCATTGATAACGGAACATTCCATTGACCAATTTGAGTTTCATCTAATATACTGAGTACAGCTTTCTTGATATTAATTTTATCAACTCTTAACTTCTTACCCTTTAACTTACCATGTGGTACAGTTACTATATTACCAACTTTAAGGGTTTCTTTCATTTCCCATACTAGCTCTGATTTTCTTATATCAATCATACCTTGTACTAATTTAGAAATTACTCTTAAATCTTCTAAACTCTTTCCTTTTAATTCTTGTAAATTCATTTTTATCTTTTTAAGGTTAAACTCTCACTCATTAACAGGACTAATATACGAATAATATTTGAGACTACCAAACTTTTTGCTACTTTTTTTAATTAAAAATCCCCCATCACTTAATTAAAAATGTGGGGGAATTTTCACCTCTAAGGTAGCATCCATAAAGGAACTCTTAATTCGGTACGTATTAGTTAATAAATATTTGAACTTTTAATAAAAGTAGTTAACTTATTAGAATACTCTTTGTTTTCTTCAGCCGTTGCATGTCGTTCTTCTATAAAATAATCACCATCAAATCGTTTAGAATCAGTATACTCCGATTCTATAAAGCTACCGTTCCAAACTAACTTACTTCCCACAGCATTACATGCTAGTTGTACTATTAAGTGGTTCTTTAGAAAGTTCTGGTGATTATTATATTCATTAGATAATTCAGTAATATGTGAATGATGGTTCGGATAATCATCAAAATATCCCCATGAGTTAACTGTATATGGTTGAGGACCGTATTTAGTCCAGTACTCTCGTCTACTCGGATATGTATACATTACGGCTACTATTGAAGGTTTAAACTTTCTTACATATAATGAAGTTACCCTTGATATGTAATCGTTTGACCTACCTGTGTAACCTAAGTTAATATGTTTATACCCTAACTCATTTGATAGGTAGAACGGCCATGTTTCATCATCACTTACATTTATACCTTCTGTGTGGGAACAACCTACCGTGAGTAAGTTAATTTTTTCATGAATAGAATCTCCTCTGTAACCTATCTCATTATACGTATAGGTGTTTATTCCCGAATTATCTGATCCGGATGTTTTAAAGGTCTTATTAATTCTATCTTCAAGAGGCCAGTATTTCTTACTACTATCCATATTCATTTAATAGTTTAAGTAACTCATTCAGAGCTTCATGTCTATGGTTATCTTGTAAAGATATAGAGAATACATATTGTGATGGTTTTAATTTTGGTACTTCATGTATTGCAGAATCGTTACCAAATTTTAAATCAATCTGCTGTGGATCACCGGTGAGTATCATTGTAGAACCTTTACCTAATCTACCCAATACCATACCGAGTTGTTGTTTAGTTAAATTTTGAAACTCATCTATAATAACACAAGAGTTTTCAAATGTTCTTCCTCTAAAGTGTGATAGTGATACTAATTCAATATCCTCATCGTTCTCCATCTTTTCCAATATAGATGGTTTGTTATAAACCTTTCTCATATTAGAACGTATTGGAACTAACCATGGCTCCATCTTTTCATTTAAAGAACCGGGTAGATATCCATTATCTTCATTAGATACGGTTGGTCTTGTTATAACAATTTTATTTACTTGTCTTGTAAAGAACATATCTAATGCAACTTGAACTGCCAATAGTGTTTTACCACTACCAGCTTTACCCATTAAGAAATTATATGGATGGTATAGTATATTGGATTTTGCATCCTTTTGTTCATCTGAAAGTGTTATATTAAATTTAATCTTGCCCTTTGGAGGGTTCTTTTTAATATTATCTGCCATTGTTTAGTTTTTTAATTAAATAACCTTTTATATAAGTATTTTAAATTAATAGAGTTGATAAATTTTTACCAACTTATATAAAATAAAAAACCCACAATTAAGTGGGTTTTTTGGTACTCTTAATTTAACTTAAATAAGTTAATCCATATGCGTTGATTTAAATAATGCTATGAACTTTTCGTTAATTACATCCAGTGCTGATTTTTCAGCAGTAGTAGATTCAGTTGAACGTTTAGCTTTTTTATCGCTTTGTTTTATTCTTTTGTATATTTCCATATCGTATGTTTCCTTATTTATTATGAGCTACTAAATTGTTTGCTATATAGTTAGATTGTGTTGGTACAGTAAAGTTATATACCGGAGTTGATGCATCCATTGCTTCAAATGTTATTTCTCCAATGGTAGTCCATTCACCAGATTCATTTCGTATACTATCACCAACTTCTAATATTAATTGTTCTGCTTGTTGAGATTTCCAAGGTTCTTGTGCTTCCAACGGTGTTAAAGATGCCCATCCACGTTTAGTTAAAAACGGATGCTCGGGTGTAAACTTCAAACCTAAATCAGTACCATCAGATGAATGTAACGAGAATACTCCACATGTAGATTCACCGTATGATAAGCATGAATCAGTATGGTCTCCTACTGTGTGTCTGTGGTCTATTTCACTTACATCAGAAGAAACTAATGAATTAGTTTCCGAATCCCATGAGTAAACACTTTCACCTACTTGTATATCTTCTATGTTTTTATAATCACCGTTTGATAAACTAATAGATGTTCCTGCCAAGAAACATGTATATCCAAAATGGCCGAAGTTGTGAGCAACTAATAGTACACCTGAATTATTTAAGATAAACGTATCATCACTCTCCATGTTTAATTCATATGTATAATCCACTCCATCTAATATTACTAAATTGTTTTCTACGATATCAACTAATGAACCAGTTGAATCAAATAACTTGTGTTCACTTGGTAATAAATTATATACATATTCAAATCTTACCTTATCTTCATTTATATCATATACTAACATTGGTAATGAATTACCAATAGATATTGATGTATTATCCGATGAACTAACTTCGGATATAACTCCGTAATCAATTGATGATGATTGATTTGATATTAAGAGTGAGGAAGTCATTGCAGTTCCTGCTGGTAATTCATTACCAGCATGTGACCATGCTATGAAAGCATCAAAATCATCCGTGTCTGGTAAACCAACAATATTCAAAGATTTATAAGCCGAACCACTAACTGTATTTTTAGCTAATACGGAATTGTTATCCAAATCAATTAAGGTTGAATCACCATGAACACCACCTAAAGTTCTATAATTTTGCTTTGGCCAGTTCGTTGCAAATTCATATCTATGTTTATTATCTATTTTATTAGAAATAAGTGCATCATCATATTCTATTGAATCGGGTAAATCTACCCATGATGGAATTTGATAAGAAGCAATATTTAAATATTCCAATGTAGTATCATAAATAATATTACAAGTTCTATATGAAATCATATGAGTTCCACCACCACTTGTATCTACATAATTGGTAATAAGATCACCATCATTATATTCAGCAGTTATAAATTCAGCGTATCTATCTGCCGCAGATAGGGAGGATTTTCCTACTTTGAAAAAATCAATTCCTACACCAGAAGAAAATGTTGCTTCTTTAATAGTTACATCAGGTATATCACTAACATTGAATGTACGTGATAATGTATCTCCAACATAATCTAAATCACCTGAAGCGGATACATAATGAGGTACTACCATCTCTGATGATGCTTCTGAATCAGTACCAAATAGTTTGAATAAACTTATAGTTTTCTTACAATATTCACTATCAAACAAAGCTGCTTCGTTATATGCTAGTCTAAGAATAAACTTAGTATCAGCATCCGTTACATCCGTTGGATAAATTGCATCCGTGCCTTCTAATTGTTCACTATAAGTGGTTATACTGGAGTTACCATGTATTGATTCGGATATGTTATTAACCAAATCACGCTGAAATGACTTATGTATAATAACCACCTCAGATATTGAATTATTGGTCAACATAGTGTTAAACCCACTCCAATCGAAGTGTTCTAATGATGCTGATGGGAAATCAGTATCGGTGTTTAGTTCTAATAATTTAAAATCGCCGCCAGCATTTTTTACAAAATCCGATGAGTATAGAGTACCTTTCATATTTCTTTCCGTGTTTTATTTCTAATATAAATATATCAAATTAGCATTCCTGCCATTTTTTTAGAAGATTCTTTGTGTTTTTTATTGTTTAAGTTTTTTAACATTTTTTGAATGTGTGCACAATTCTTATAATTTTCATTGGATTCGAACCAATTTAAGGATAAATTTAATACCTCCTCGAATTCAGATGCGGCTATTTTAATAACAGCACCCGCGTTTGGATGTACTAATAAGACTAGTTCTGATTTGTTATTGAAAATTGCGTTATCTATGTTTGTTGCAATTTGCCAGAGTACATCATTTCCACTTATTTGGATAAACTTAGCGGCACGTGTACTTACATTTACATCTAAGTATTTTCTCCAATCAACTGTACTAAATGATTTTGTTCGTCTCATATAGGGTTTATAGTATAAACTTATTTACAATGCATTTTCAATATTGGGTCGGTTAATCGGGTCTCCACCATAAGAACCGCCAAAGTTGTTGAAACGGTTACCACCACCAGTACTCGCAGGGGTAACGGTAACACCACCAGTTGTAGCTCCTGTAAAGGGGTTTGAATCTACAATAATTGGAATAGTATCCACTACTCCCATATAAGGAGTTAAATCTTGTACATCTATAGCTATCTCAATTTCAGGTTGAGGTTCTACAGTAACAACAACTGGTTCTGGATCTGGCTCTGGATCTGGAACAGGTGGTGTTGTGTCTTTGCTTTTGTCCGTATCGGTCTCCGCTCTCATATCATCAAACGGCATGAACTTCATTCCAGGATAATCTCCGCTTTCATCTAGTGTTGGAGCATAACCAGTTTTAATATATTCGACCGGTCCATCTTTGGTATTATAATGTTCGCTCATGAGTATCCAATTACCAATACCCCCATTCGGCCTACCATTAGTAAGAATTTTTTGCTTAGATGGTAATAAAACTTCGGTTCTCGTTGGATTAAAGAAATCATTAAAATAATTTAAGTAATCATCAACTGTATTTAGTTTAGTTACAACTATTGCCTCTGCGTAATCTAATCGTTCCATTTTTTTACCTTCTGCATTTCGATTTTCAGCAAAAATTTCCATGGTGGATTTATCGGATAATTCAGGATCTTCCCATGCATATTCTTTAGCAAACTCTGTATTAAGTCCACCTAGTGTAACTTCTATAGTTGGTAGAGTATTTTTGGACAAATATGGATTACCACTTGCTTTCAAGCCATTTAAGTAACTACTATCGGTATATCCAACACCATCTATATTAATAATTAGTCCAGATAAGTGAGGAAGGTTTCTACCAAGAATCCCACCTAGTCCATTATTAGGCACATTCGCGACACTACCTGATCGACCCGTAAGAGTGTTACCTCTGTAAGATCCATAATCATTTTGAAGTCCTGAAAGTTGTATTATTGCCATATAGTAATAAATATATGGAAACTAAAATTACTTAGTTATTTTGGAGAACGCAAGTTCGGTTGCTCCATATAAATCCAATTTTGGATTTGTTTCTCTAAGTTCTTTTGATAAAGTAGTTACTTCATCATAGATACCTAATTTATGTGAATCGTATAAAATTTCTTCTAAGTGGTCTGAGTTTGTCATAATTGGTTATCCTCTAAATTCATCATCATAAAATTGCACACTAACACCGGCTTCATCTAACATTTCCCAAGAACGTTCGGCTGATTCTGCCCATTTTATTCCTGTAGCTCCTCCACCTCTTTCACAGAAGATACGAGCTATACCAGCGTTAATTATTCCACGTGTACAATCTGCACATGGTATACCACAACTTAAATACATTGTAGTTCCTTTTGTAGATACACCAATACGAGCAGCGTTGTAAATAGCATTACGTTCTGCGTGTTCAAACCAAAAGTATTTCTCGGGCTTTTCTTGTCTTTCTTTTTTGAAATCATCAATCCCCCTTGGAAATGAATTATAACCAGTAGATACTAATTCTTTATCTTTACCAACTATGATAGCACCTATCTGTGTATTATTATCTTTCGATTTTAATTTAACAGTATGTGCTAATGTTCTAAAATATTCTACCCATCTCATACTCATAACTATATCTTTTCCCAATTTATTTCTTCTATCTTATCACAAAATATAAAAACGTTTTGTCTATTTGATTTAAATACTGTGTTGCAACCTAACCAATCTTTTATTAATGTAGGGTCTTTGACTTCTGTTATGGTATATCTTGCAATTATTTTGTAAGCTTCACCATTAATATATTCTATAGGTCCACAATTATCTGGATATCGTTTCATACAAATTTATTTTCTCTAACCCAAATAATCAGTATGTACTTATATCCCTCAGTAACAGGCAAACCAGCGTGTTCGGAATCTTTAAGAAGTTCACCATCTATTGTGTTAGTCCATAGTAATCCCTTACCCGTTTCTGGAGTAACTATTCTATCTTGTTTGATAAACTTAGTTTCACCACCTTTAAAATCATCATTTAAATATATTAAGAAAGAATGGGTTCTATTTCCAGATTTACCAATAAAATCATTATGAAGTTCGTAATCAGGTACAAAATAATCATGATGAGGATCATATTTACCACCGACGGGATATTTAACTAAATGAATTCCTTCTTGATTTTCTACGGGTAATTTAGTTTCATATGAAATATAATCACGTATCCATGATAAAATAATATCATCCTCCGTTTCTAGCCAACACGAAAGTGCTGTTCGATAACCACTATCGTTATCACCAATAACGGTAGCTTCACCTATATTAGATTCTTCGGCTATTTTGATGATACGATTACACTCATCTACATTTAATAAGTTTGAATATTCTTGGATTACCATTTAAAAATTTTGTCTTAATGCAAAAAAGTCATCTCGCATTTGCTGAACTTCTTTAAGAAGTTCATCATTAGTTATAGGAATTTCAGAACGTAGTTTATTTACATCCTTTACTAACTGAGATGTAAGTTTATCTATTTTAGATTGTAGTTGTGATTTTATTCCCTCTTCTTTAGTTAGTAAAGTTTCATAAAGGTCTCCCAACTCTTTAGTTATTCTCAAATGAGTTTGCTGGTCTGTTACTGAAATTCTATTGTGAATTTCTTTTAATTCGTCTTTTAGTTTTGTAATTTCTTTGATTAGTAAACCTATACCGATAATGGTTAAGGATAATACTATTGTAATAAATGTAATCATATTTTTGTTTTTAATTAAAAGAGCCTTTGGAGGGACTCGAACCCACGACCTGTTGATTACAAATCAACTGCTCTAGCCAGCTGAGCTACAAAGGCTTTTTGCGGAAGATGTAGGATTCGAACCTACGGTACGTTGCCGTACAATGGATTTCAAATCCATCACATTAGACCACTCTGACAATCTTCCTATTTTACTAATTTATTCTAGTCCATAACCAAGCTTGAACTGATTTTGGTTTTGTGATAACCAATGTATTACCAGTTAAACCATAAACTAAATTGTAATCTTGGTTTACATCAGTTCGAATTACTCTAATCTCATTATCAATTAAACTTAAATTTCCTTTAGCTAAAATACCATTGGAATCTAATCTAACGAATGTATTATCAATCTTAATGATTAAAAGTTCACCATCGAGATTCATATAAGAACCTTCTAAATCTGACATATACCTTTTTTCAAATACATTATCGTTAGTTGTTGTTTGTGAACTCACCATATGTGATGTAGTGAATAGTAATAATAAAAATAAGTGTTTCATATTGTGTTTAATTATAATTTAATATTGTAGCCCGTAGGAGAATCGAACTCCTATTTTACGGATGAAAACCGCATGTCCTAACCGTTAGACGAACGGGCCTTTAGTAGTTTATTTTCTGAATATACGAATGAATACTTTAATAGATAACTAAAAAATAAATCACCCAATATAGAGTTTACAAAGAACGGTATTGCCATTGTGTAACAAAGTAAAAACCCTTCGATGGTAATTGGATACCCACCTAACCAAACTCCAAGGTTGGTAATAATAAAAAATAGTGAAGAGGATATTAATATATTCTTAGCTTTTATATTTTTCCAATATCTTCCTAATAAACTTATCAAAAGAATGAACTATACACCCATATTGATATAGAGTAAAATCCTAAGTATAAATCAGATATTGCCATTGCTAAAATAGGTAATAATAATCCTACCCATTTATTTCTAAATGTAGTTGAACCAAATAATGATAATGCAATAATTGGTGTAAAGTTTGGAGGATGTGGTATTAATCTTACCAATACTGCTAATATAATAAATCCAATTATTACTATCTCTCTTTTATTCATGTATATAAGTATATATTTTTAGAAATCTCTATCTGGATAATACTCATCTTCATCCACCCATTTCTTTTTAGATTTACCTTTACGTGAATATCCTTTTTCACTCTTATGAGTTTTTTCGGTCATCTTTTTACCAATATGATGCGATGCCTCACCATGAGTCATATCATCCCAATCTACTTTAGTTTGGTATTCTTTCTTTTTCATTTTACTTAGAACGTGGTATTGTTAACTTAGTGTATATGAAGTGTGTAGCAAATATTAAAAATATTATACCTATAATGGGTGAATCCATAAATGTTAGTAAACCCCATGGAAGTTGATCTGGGTTACTTGCAAATGCTAATCCTATGATTAACCCGATAGAAAATGTAATTGCTAAGTGTGCTACTTTAGCTAAAGCGAAAGATAGTAATCCTGCCCAAAATCCCTTTTTTATTGTTTTCATAATTTATTTTTTTATTAGTTTATATTTGTTTTTAATGATGAGTTGTCTTATTTCATTTAACTTTGATTGAGAGAGATTAGAATAAGTTTTCCTATCTTTTATATTATTAAGGAATCCCATCCAAGCTAATAAACGTTTCCTTCTAACTCCACCAGCTTTAATTGCTGAATAATTATCATATATAACCGAATACATTAAATGTATTCCTTCGGTTTGTTCTTTTGTAAATCTAAATTCATAAGTCATAGTTTATAGTTTTATAGATAATCTTCAGGATTATCTATTTTATCTTGTACGTATTCAAAGTAACAACTTTCTAACTCATTTTCCAATTTAATAATCTCATCATACATCTTATCTCTGAGTTCATCATCATCCCATAAATCTTCTACATCATATGCGTGGTCTAAATCTTCTATATCATCGTAATCTTTTGCGTAGATGAATGCACCGACTGGTTCATATCCTTCATCTTCGTAGTTACCAACTATATAACAATCTTCTTTGATAGTATAAAGTTCCTTTGCTATACTTTCTAATAAAACTTGTGGTACTGACCAGGCTGAACGAATGATGAACGAACCTTCGGTATCACCTTCTTCCATGTAGAATTCCTCACCATAAGACCATTTTGGTCCCATCTTAGATTGCCATTCTTCGTTTGAAGGCCAGTCTTTTTCTCTATCCCAATCTTCTTTATCTGCTTCATAGGAATAATTAGTACCATAAACACGATTTAATAATTCAATAGAACTAACGTCATAACTACCTGAATTAGGTGTGAATATTTCTGTTACTCTCTTTACTACATCATCATTAGCGTTCTTGACCCTAACTAAAGTTGTCATTTCATTTGCCATAATTAATCTATTTGCACCACACGTCTTACACGATTGGTAATTGTTTGTTTTTTCTTTTGTGAAGAAGGACCTGTTCCTATTCCGTTTGCCATCCAACTTTTAATTTCCATTTCATCTAAGAAATCAGAAACGTTTGGTATAAATCGTTTCCCATAATCTTCTAAGATATGATACTCACATATATCTTTTACAGATACTTGATTACCATCTGAGTTGGTGATGTATTCACCAAATATAGGAATCATAACTTCAAATATAAAAAACATATTATGAGTCAATGCTCGGTGTCTATTATCTGAGAAGTATTTCTTACTACAATCCATTTTGTTATGTAGAGGTATGTAATCTTCTACTACACCTCCCCATAACTTAACGGATGATTTTGAATGAATTAGTGGATTAGCCATTACTCATCAATTGAACCATAGTACTCCTCGGAAACGAGGGTTGTAACGTTTACATCACCATCCTCATAATTAATCCTACCAGTAGTACCAGCATTATTCCAATTGTAACCTACCTCCGATTCATCTAATAAAGAAAAGAAAAAATCTTCATGTGCATCCAAACCTATCTCACCTTCGAAGTTAAATTGATAATCATCAGTTCGGTATAATGAAATACTATAAAATGATCCGAATGAATCACCACCACCTTCGAATTCAATTTCGAAAGTATCTGTTTCTGAATTAAACTCTGGATAGCCAGATTTAACTATATCAAGTAATTGTTGTTTTAATCCCATAATTTACTTATTTAAAATATTCTTAGATAATATTAATGGTCCTCCATCTTTGTGTGATAAAATACTGTAATACGTATCATGTTCAGTAATCGTTAATACCTTATCTTTTAAATTCTTATAGTTGGTATAAACGTACTGAGTTATTGCTTCTGTGTTTAGTTCTGTGTTCATTGTTTTTTATTTATCTTTACCTAAAGATACGAATAATATTTTAATTATCCTAATTTATTTTAATTTATTTATATAATATCTTTATTTTTTATTTGCCTATATCTA
>Ga0114995_10000412_pt1 | contig 29394 bp, 34 predicted proteins | sample ArcticOcean_MG_C_11_FD_87038 | JGI IMG/M metagenome (GOLD analysis project Ga0114995, IMG submission 87038) | Marine microbial communities from western Arctic Ocean - ArcticOcean_MG_CB2_154 | ecosystem: Environmental > Aquatic > Marine > Oceanic | place: Arctic Ocean: Canada Basin | collected... | reverse complement strand
TACGGGTGACGTAAAGAACCCGCCTAACAATTTCCTCGCTGGCTCATGCTCTGTTTGATCTGAATGGAAGATCAGACTCTTAGGTTGGCCTACAGTGAACTCGCGATTCAGCGTGTGCGCAGTTGCCAAGTGCTCGTTGCCAGTTTTCTTGTAACCCTGAAGGGCTAGCTGACAACGGATAATACTAACTCTTTCATTCGTTTGCTTGCCACGTAGTGGCTCATTGGGGAACCTTCAGTTGCCACCACGGTGCGCCAGCAAGGACTTTGAATACGCTTTACCTCAGCCAGTTCTTCACCCTTCAAGTTTAATGGCGGTCTTTATGGTCACCCAATAATGATAGCTACGCAGCGCCAATGGATCTATAATAATATTCAACCACATTTTACAATGCTGGGGCTCCACCTCGGCAACTGCCATAACCCAAAAACCGCCTACTTTTAATTTACATTGGTAAGGGGGTTACAGAAAAATATTCCATATGAGCCAGAACTATTATTCTATATTTATATCTTTACTGAGTAATAAGTTCGTGATCACACTTTGTGTTTTCATGGCTATTTTATTTATAAAATTCTTAATCATTAGCTTGATCAAGAAAAACTCTGGAAAAAATAAACGCTCGAAATTAAATGTGGTCAACAATTTAGTCAGCGTGATCCTGTTAGTTGTAATTTTCAATATTTGGTCTGCAGAAATTCAGAAATTTGCTTTTTCTATTGCCGCATTTATTGTGGCCATAGTGTTAGCGACTAGAGAATTTATCCAATGCTTTATCGGTTTTACGTATATTATTTCTAGTAGACCCTATCGTATAGGGGATTGGATTCAGGTTGGTGACTCTTATGGCGAAGTACATTCTACCGATTGGATGAAGTTAACACTTCTAGAGGTGAATGTTGATGCCTATGAATATACGGGAAAGACGTTATATTTACCTAATAGTAAGCTGATTACATCACCTATTAAGAATTTGAATTTTTTAAAGCGCTATGCAATGCACCACTTCACCATTACACGTGATGGAAGTGTGAACCCGTTTGTATTTATTGATCGTTTATACGAGAAGGCACATGAATATTGTGAGGATTTTAAGGACGTTGCAGTTCGTTATAATCAATTAATTGAAAATAGATTAGAGATTAATATTGCTGGCCCTGAACCCCATATTCAAGTAGCCACATCTGAACTTGGAGACACTCAAGTATTATTTACTATTTTCTGTCCAACAGAACGGGCTATGGATATAGAGCAAGCCCTAACCGCTGATTTTATGTTTATGTGGTTTGAACAAAAAAGCCTTGGCCATGTGTTTATCAATGCGCCATGAATACAAACGCAGCTTACAGAATGGCTGTAAGGTGCTTAATGGATGTTAAAGGGTTGTGAAGTGGGGAAGGGCGACATCTAAAGTTCTAGGTAAATGCCAACTTTTTAGTAAAAATCTGGCCAGTTTTATTCAATTTCTTCTACCATTTTTTTGTGTCTTTAAACTGTGGATTTAACTCTAGAATCATCGCAATATAGACTTATGGAAAGAGACTCTGTACTGCTGGGGTTATCATTTCAGGGCAAGTTGTGCATACGCCAAGTATATGTGCCCAAGCATCGACGTCTACTAATTACCGAAAATTACTGTCCCACTATAATCCAGTACCAGCAAACTATGGATTGCCACGTCGCTGTTCTCATGGCAAAGACGGTTAGGGTGGAAAACTCCTACATCAAGGCGTTCGCAAAGACTGATTGAGGCTAGGGAATATCTCATCGCCCAGATCCTTAGCAAATGCTACAATTCTCCGGCAAAAATTCAGGAAGCCTCCGATGCTCGAATCAACATTACAGTTCCTAGCCATTACCTTGTTCCTAGAAGTCACTCCAGGGCCTGCGGTGTTGTTTATCCTTTATCAATCGGCCTTTAGCTTTCGTAACGCTCTCGCGGGAACAATGGGCTTATTAACATCTAATGTTATTTGGATCAGTTTGGTGGCCACGGGTTTAGGCCTCATATTAACTCAAACCCCTGTTGTATTTGACAGCTTACGTTACATCGGCGCCGCTTATTTAATATATTTGGGTTACAGAATAATACGTTACGGTATTGGTAGGCCACATGCCGATGAAAATACACGGGCAGGGCAATACAAAAGCATGTGGTCTAGCTACAGACAAGGCATGCTTACCTCATTATCGAACCCCAAAGCTTTGTTGTTCTTTATGGCATTATTCCCGCAGTTTACTCGGCCAGAATATTTCGCCCACGACATTGTCTATTTTGGTGCTCTAAAAATGACCTGTTTAGCTGTGGTGATGATTAGTTATGGCCTCATGGGACGGAGGTTATTTAATTATATGGGGGAGTCCCCGAAGGCCAATACTATTTCCAGAGTGTTAGGTGGCGGTATAATCGTTGCAGCTATTGCAGTTGCACGGGGTTAATTTTACATTAGGTCAACATGCCCTGATGCAGGGGCCATGACCCGAACTCAATAACCCTTTATAATAGTGGTCAATTGGTTACTTTGGAGAAACATTATGTACTTCGATGAGTTATACGCACCATTGCGTGACATGCAGGATTGGCAGCAAACCGCTTTCTCTGCAGCACTTTGCGAACGCATTTTTCCACACTATGCCTTATATGATAGTTTGGTAGAAACGAATCAGGTCACTATAGCCAGAACGGCATTAGATCAAGTTTGGAAGCAGTTATCATTGCGCGGCAATATGAATGCAGATACCCAACTTACTAAAGTTGAGGCAATTGTACATGGTGAAGAAGATGAAAGTTTTGGTGCAGGTCTGGCCTTTGATGCTTTAGTGGCTTTGATGGCTACTCTCCATTGTGTTGATAACGCTAGTTTTGAAGACGCTGCTAGTGTGGCCCATTTGTCACGTGAAAGTGTGGCTAAGTTTGTGGAGCTACACGCTGAAGATGAGTTAAGTGACGAACAGCTTATTCGCCATATATCTACCCACGAATTGATGGTGCAGGAACTGGCTTTTCAATCTGATGTGATGCAATTTTTGCTCTCTCAAAATGTAGCTAAAGCATCACAAATTGATCAACTCAAAGCCATGTCTATGGCTGATGGAGTGAGCAATATCGGCATCAGTATGAGCGAGGGCTAATAGCGACCAGCTGCAATACAGTTCTATAGATTACCAATAGCTCAACTACACTGACTTACCCCGTTTATATAAAGAGAATGCGTCATGAAATTGGTTAAAGGATTTGGCTTCTTGCTTCAAGGCGCAAGATTATTGACGCACCCCGGATTGAGGCTGTTTGTACTGCTGCCATTGTTGGTAAACATTATTATGCTTGGCCTTGGTCTTGGCTTTCTGATTTCCTTTGTGGGCGGTTGGATGGGTGACGTTGTGGCCTGGCTGCCCGAATGGATGAGTGGCATCACTTGGTTTTTATGGCTCTTGTTCTGGCTAATATTTGGTATGGCGGTGTTCTTTGGCTTTAACTTGCTAGCTAATTTTATAGCTGCCCCGTTGAATGGACTATTAGCCGAAAAAGTACAATTACACTTAACTGGGCAGGACTTAGGTGAGGCAAACTTTGGGGCAATTTTAGCGAGTATCCCTAGGTCTATCGGTCGAGAAATCAGCAAGTTAACGTATTACCTACCAAGAATCCTGTTGCTACTGGTGTTCGCCTTAATTCCCGGCATTAACGTCATAGCGCCTTGGGTATGGATTTTGTTTAGCGCCTGGATGATGGTCATTCAGTATGTTGACTACCCAATGGATAATAATGGTGTGAGCTTTAGGCAAATGAAGCATAGTTTGAGTGATCAACGTTTGTTACACCTTGGATTTGGTGGAGGAGTCTCTCTTTTATTAATGATTCCCGTGGTTAACTTCTTTGTAATGCCAATTGCAGTTGCTGGGGCCACTGCGCTTTATGTAAGCGAGCATGAGTCGCTAAATATAGTTGATCAATAGGCCTAGCCATACACTTAGAGCCGCCCAGTGGCTGTTAATGAAGGCCTTAAAGTAATTATTGTTAGTTCTGCTGCGACCTAGGTAGTGTTGGTATATATAGAGCCCTGCCATCACGGCCAAACCCAAGTAGAACGGACTATTAAGGTGGTTGATTTGACCTACGGTAAACAATAACCCCACACACACAATCTGAAATGCTGCAATAATCACTAAATCCCACTTCCCAAAAAGCACGGCAGTGGATTTGACACCTATTTTCAGGTCATCTTCTTTGTCGACCATAGCGTAATAAGTGTCGTAGGCAATAGTCATACAGACTGCAGCCGCGAAGGTAAGCCAAGCCGTTAGGTTTGTGGCTTCGGTTTGAGCAGCAAAACCCATGGGTATAGCCATTGCAAATGCTGCCCCCAATACTGCTTGGGGCCAGTGCGTATAGCGTTTCATAAAGGGGTAAGCAGCCGCTAGAACAACGGCTAAAAGAGAAAGGATAATGGTATAACTATTAGTAAATAGAACTAATATGAAGGCCACTAAACACAGGCCAAAAAACAACAATAAGGCTTCTTTAGGGCTAATGATGCCTGTGGCCAAGGGTCTTTTCTTAGTCCGCTCAACATGGCCATCCACGTTACGGTCGGCAAAATCATTAATCACACAACCTGCAGCCCGCATCACATAGACACCCACCACAAAGATAAGTAATACATCAAGTTTCGGTAAACCTTCAGCTGCTAGCCAAAGGCCCCATAAAGTCGGCCAAAGAAGCAGGTACGTGCCTACTGGCCGGTCTAGACGCATAAGGCTTTTAAAATGGGGCCAGCGGACAATAAACGAAATCACGATAATGGTTCAACTCATAGCAAAGTCACCATGCTACCATATGCGCCTTTACCGTCGTTGCCCAAAGTGAGCATCATGCCAACAAAAGCACATAAGTTGTTGTTACTATGTACGGGTAATACCTGTAGATCACAAATGGCTCATGCCATGGCGTACCAATGGTCGCAAACTAATGATCTAAACTTGGAAATCGAGTCTCGTGGTATTCGAGCAAATTTAGGTGACCCTACAACACCAGAAGCCCTATTGGTACTCGCTAGAGCCAGCATCAATTGGCACGGTACAAGTCAGTTGTTATCGGCTGAAGACTTACAGTGGGCAGATGACGTGTGGGGAATGACGCAGGAACACCTTGATTTTGCAGCTAGTCTAGGAACTGAGCTAGGCGTTGAATTAGATCAAGAACGCGCACCAAACTACCAATTGCTAGCAGCTACTCATGAACTTGTTGATCCGTTAAACGCCGGGTTGGCTGCCTATGAGCAATTATTTTGTAGCTTACAAGAGTTACTACCTAATCGTCTTGCGGCAATACTGAAGCCATCGGTGGCATAAATACTTCAGTGACCAAAATACCTTTACCATCTAAATAAAACACGGACCGTCTGGCCCAATGCTGTTGGTAGCTATTAACTTGTTGAAGGCTGGTCACTTCTAGTGCACCACGAATCATATTAGGGTGCTTAAATAACAATGCGCCTAGCGGTTTGGTGCCAATATTTTTAAACTGCCGTAATCTACCTCTTAGGGTGCTGTGGGGTATAATACTACGAGCACAAACCCATACTTGGTTGTGACAAAGTAACTCAACTTCGCGGATAATAGCTTTTTGGCGAGGTTTCAGCATTAGTGCTTCGGCTTCTGATTGGCTTGGAATCCCCCAGCGGTTACTCACAACCCGGACAGAGAAATGGCCATCACTTGCGTGGATCAGGCGCTGTGTTAGCGAACCTTTATCCTGTAGCCAAGCTTGCCAGTGCCTAGGTATTGTATGGCACATTGGTCGTTTATAGCTGCGCCAAATACATGGGTAAGGCTTTTGTGAGTGAACCAGAGAAATGGGCACAGTAAGCTCGTTAATTCAGCAAAAATAAAGGAACTATTGTATCAATAAGTTTAGCCCTAAGACACTATCACAAGCGCACCAAGAAATTATTCAAACCACTAAGCAGTGGCTTGACCAAATGGTGGTAGGTTTAAATCTATGTCCATTTTCCCATAGTGTGGTAACACAAGATCAAGTGCACTATGCTGTTTGTGATGGCACTAAGGATGCACAGTTAAAACAATTTTATGTGGCCCAATTACAATATTTGCTTGAAACAGACGAAAACGCTATAGCCACTAGCTTGCTGATGTTTTCGCAAGGCTTAGAAGTATTTGATGATTACTTAGACGTGTTAGATTGGTTTCAGCAATTATTAGAGGAAGGTGATTTAACAGACCATATACAATTAGCGTCATCCCATCCGCAGTATCAGTTTGAGGGCGTTGATTTTGACGACTTAAGTCACTTTACAAATCGTGCGCCGTATCCAACTATACACCTTATTCGTCAGGCGCAAATGACTAAGGCTCTAGCCCACGTAGAAGATCCTGAGAAAATTTACTCAGACAACATTGAAACACTGAATAAACTTGGCCGCGAGAAGGTCGAATCACTTTGCCCCTGGGGCAAATAGGACTGATTTATGAAATTACAAATTCTTGCTATTGGTGGCACCATCGACAAGGTTTATTTTGATGCTCTGAGTGAATATACCATTGGTGCACCAGCGGCCACTGAAATATTACAACGGGTTAAGGTGAATTTCGATTACGACGTCAGCCAGATGATATCCAAAGACAGCTTGGATATGAACGATGCAGATCGTGAAGAAATTCTTGCCGCAGTGCAGGCTCATGATGCCAACCATGTCATTATTACTCACGGTACAGACACTATGGTGGATACCGGGCAGGTGCTAAAGCAGGCCTTAGGGAAGACCATTGTTATCATGGGGGCGATGCAACCCGCCATAATGAAGCTCAGTGATGCTGATTTTAATCTAGGTGTTGCTGTGGCTGCCGTGCAAACGCTCCCACAGGGGGTGTATCTGTGCATGAACGGGCGGATCTATGATGTTTATAAGGTGGTAAAAAATCGTGCTCAGGGGCAGTTTCAGGACGTGTAGGTAGAGCGTAGTGGCGTAGCTAGATGTTGATGGTTAGCTCGTTAAGTCCATAGTGCTCATCAAGGTATTGGCCAATGACGTTGTTGGCGCATAAATGATGGGCATATTGCATGTGTAAACAACGGATTTGGCGCCAGTCTTGCAAGCCACCAATGCCGTAGGTATCAAATAAAGATGCATAGCCTAAATCTTGTAATTGCTTAATATCCTCAGCTGAGCAATTGGCCCAACGCGCAGCCACGTAGTCCCTTTGACTGGCCTGATAGGCAGACATCCATTCATCATCGTCTTTCAGTTGCTGTTCAAGCTGCTTAACCATGCCCGTCGCCTCAATTTGGCTAATGGCTTTATGTAGGTCTTTTGAGCAAAGCCAATATAAGGTGGGAAAGGGCTTACCATCAACCAAAGGGTGCATTTTAAGCACCAGAGGGACACCATTAGCAGAACTTGCAGCAACTGCCTTTAACCCTCTTGGGCTGCGGCCTATTTGTTGTTCGATGGTAGCGAGCTGTTGAAGAGAGGGCATAAATTAGGCAATACTGGGAACAAGAGAGGGTGAGTAGTGGCACCCACGATAAAGTGGATGCCAGTATAAGGCCGTCTTAGTGACCCAAGATCTGACTCAAGAACAGCTTAGTACGATCGTGCTGTGGATTATCAAAGAACTCATGAGGAGTGTTCGATTCGATGATTTCACCCTCGTCCATAAAGATAACACGATCAGCTACTTTCTTAGCAAAGCCCATCTCGTGAGTTACACACAGCATGGTAATACCTTCTTCAGCTAAAGACACCATAGTGTCTAGCACTTCCTTGATCATTTCTGGATCAAGTGCCGAAGTAGGCTCATCAAATAACATGATGTTAGGGCGCATGCATAGAGAACGAGCGATAGCCACACGCTGCTGTTGTCCGCCAGAAAGTTGGCCTGGGTACTTGTTTGCCTGCTCTGGGATCTTAACCCGTTCAAGAAATTCCATAGCCGTAGCCTCAGCTTCTGCTTTAGGCGTTTTACGCACCCAAATTGGTGCTAAGGTGCAATTTTCTAATACAGTTAAGTGAGGGAACAGGTTAAAGTGTTGGAATACCATGCCTACTTCTCGGCGCACAGCGTCGATATTCTTAAGGTCGTTAGTCAATTCAGTGCCATCTACAATGATGTCACCTTGCTGGTGCTCTTCCAAACGGTTAATACAGCGAATCATGGTTGATTTACCAGAACCGGAAGGGCCACAAATAACGATTTTTTCACCTTTTTTAACTTCAAGGTTAATATTTTTAAGAACGTGGAAATCACCATACCACTTGTTCATGTTACGAATTTCAATGCATTTTTCGGTACTTGAACTGCTTTGTGCTTCTGACATGTTGAGAAACCCTTAAAATTAGTTGTTATCGCTTGTGGCCGGTGTTGAGCTTGTTCTCTAAGTAAAGAGAATAACGAGCCATACCAAAACACGAAATAAAGAAGAAGATGGCAACAAATAGATAAACTTCTGTCGACAAACCTAACCAGGCTGAATCAGCCACAGATGCTCGACCTATGCCAAGAGGGTCTAGCAAGCCGATGACGATTACCAATGTGCTGTCTTTGTACAAACCAATAAAGGTGTTAACTATTCCAGGTATTGAAATCTTTAACGCCTGTGGCAAAATGATGAAGCGCACAGCTTGAGAGTAGTTCAAACCAAGAGATTCGGCAGCTTCTAACTGGCCTTTTGGTAACGCCTGCAATCCACCACGGATTACTTCTGCCATGTAGGCTGAAGCAAACAAGGTAACCATGATCAGTACCCGCATCAACAAGTCGAAGGTGGTGCCAGGTGGTAAGAAGTAACTTAGCATGGTCGAAGCCACGAAAAGTAAGGTGATCAAGGGCACACCACGAATAAATTCGATAAAAGCGATGCAAAAGTATTTGATTATAGGCAGGTTAGATTGGCGGCCTAAAGCCAGCAAAATACCCAAAGGTAACGAGAAGACGATGCCGGTGACACCAATTGTCAAAGTTAGCATTAGGCCACCAAATAGGTGGGTGCCAACAGGCTCTAAACCTAACCCACCACTTAATAGCCAAGCTCCAATTACTGGATAAACTAAAGCAAACTTTAATAAATGTTTACGAGCAGGGATTTTATCCCATAACACCGCAGCGCCTGCTAGTACTAATAAAATTGTTGCAAGATTAACTCGCCAGCGTAATTCTGCTGGGTAAAAACCATATACGAACAAGTTAAAGCGTTCGCTAATAAAGGCAAGGCATGCGCCCTCAGGGGCGCAGTCCTTGCGCGTTTCGCCGACGTAAGTGGCGTCGATAAATAACCAGTTAATAGCAGATGGCAAGGCTAGGTATAAGAGGTAGATCGATACTAAGGTAACGATGGAATTGGTTACTGAGGAAAATAAATTTTTCTGTAACCAGTGAATAATACCTACAGTGTTATTCGGTGGTGGTAGGCTAGGGTGCGTACCTGGTGCATAAGTTTCTTTAGTCATTGTCATGTCTACCTTATCGTTCCACTAACTGCATACGGTTGTTGTACCAGTTCATCCCTGATGAAATGATTAAGGAAATGGATAAATAAATACCCATTACAATGAGCATACATTCCATTTCTCGGCCTGTCTGATTGAGAGATATACCACCAATGGTGGCCACTACGTCCATGTAGCCAATAGCTAAGGCTAAAGAAGAGTTTTTAGCTAGGTTCAAATACTGACTAGTTAACGGTGGAATAATCACCCGCAATGCCTGGGGGATAACGACCAGTTTCAAAGTGCGGCTGTCAGACAACCCAAGCGCTTGAGCAGCTTCGGTTTGGCCATGGCTGATGGCAACGATACCAGCACGCACGATTTCACCAATAAAGGCTGCAGTATAAAAAGACAAGGCTAACCAAAGAGCAATAAACTCTGGGCGAATAACCATGCCACCTTTAAAGTTAAAGCCTTTAAGGGCCGGCACATCCCACTCTATGGGGCTACCTAAAACAAAGTAAACGATTAGTGGTAATAAGATGATAGCTGCAATATTGATCAGCGCTAAAGGGTAAGTTTTACCGGTGGTATCTTGTACTTTTTGGGCGTGACGACTAAACCACCAAGCAAAAGCGATACCAGCAACAACAAAGGCACCTACAATCCAAAAAAGAGATTGAAACTCGGGGCTGGGCATTTGAAAGCCACGGTTATTTAAGAAAAAAGTATCGCTAAAATTATAAGACCCTTTTGGTCGTGGTAAGGCAGTAATAATAAGGCCGTGTAGCAATAAAATGTGCAGCAGTAAAGGCACATTACGGACGTATTCAATATAAACGTAGGCAATTTTTTGCGTTAGCCAGTTATTAGATAAGCGCATTACGCCTAACATAAATCCAAGAATCGTGGCTAACACAATACCTGCTACTGCTACCAATAAGGTATTAATTAAGCCCACAATCATAGCCCTAAAGTGGCTAGAGGTGGAGCTGTATTCAATGAGGTGTTGGTTTATGTCATAACTAGCATTTTGCCAGAGAAAACCAAAATCAATGTCTTTGCCTATGGCTGCTAAGTTAACAACTGCGTTATTAATAATATAGGCAAAAAACGAAATAATAATTGCTGCAGCAATGATCTGCACGATGACGGAACGGGTTTCTTTGTCATACCAGGCGCGTAACAAAGGGTTGGTGCTAGGTGTAGGTGTGCTCATAGGGTGAACCCTGCTACGTAGATATCAACTGCTAAGGAGTAAATTTACCGCCCTACGGTTGATTGTTAATCAGCGGTGTAGCAACCAAAGATTATTAACTTCCAGATATAGACTGGGGTGCCGAAGCACCCCAGTTCAACACTGCAAATTCGTATTAATTAACGAATTGGAGCAGCGTAAAGTACACCACCTTTATTCCACAAGTTGTTTAAACCACGTGCAATTTCTAGAGGAGTATTTGGACCAACGTTACGCTCGTAGATTTCACCATAGTTGCCGCCCTGTGCAATAGCACGTGCAGCCCACTTAGCATCTAGACCTAACATTTCACCCATATTACCTTCAGAACCAACCAAGCGGTTAATACCAGGATTGTTACCTACGTTGGCAGCAAGGTTCATCGCGTTAGCTTGAGTAACACCCATTTCTTCAGCGTTGATCAAAGCGTTAACAACCCACTTACCAATATCAGCCCACTGGTCGTCGCCATGACGTACAGCACCACCTAGTGGCTCTTTAGAGATGATTTCAGGTAGTACAACGTGCTGAGTAGGGTCATCAAACTTTGCACGAGTAGATGCTAAACCTGAAGCATCAGTTGTGTAAACGTCACAACGGCCAGCTACATAGTTGGTAAAGCCTTCTTCGTTAGTTTCAATCGGCACTGGCTCGTAAGACATACCGTTGGTACGGAAGTAGTCAGCCAAGTTCAATTCTGTAGTAGTACCTGTTTGGATACATACAGAAGCGCCATCAAGTTCTTTGGCAGAGGTTACACCAAGTGATGCAGGAACCATGAAGCCCTGGCCATCATAGAAGTTAACTGGCAAGAAGCTAAGCTTCAAGTCAACGTCACGGCTAAGAGTTTCAGTAGTGTTACGGAACAAGATGTCACCTTCACCAGAGTTCAGCATGGTAAAGCGAGTCTTACCTGTAGAAGGTACAAACTTAACCTTGTCGCCATCACCAAGTACGGCAGCAGCTACAGCACGGCAGAAGTCGGCGTCAAAACCTTCCCAGCGGCCATTGGCATCTGGTGCAGCAAAACCGGCTAAGCCAGTAGTTACAACACACTTTAGTTCGCCTGCAGCACGCACGTCTTCAAGAGTAGAAGCTTGGGCAGCAGTCGCAGTCATGGCTGTTAATGCCACGCCAGTTAAAACTTTATTGATTAAATTCATAATGAGGAGCCTCCTAAGGGCTTTATCTTTTTAGTGCAGTGAGAATTAAACTATTTTTTATTATTTTTACTGAAAACAGTGGTTACTGAATCTCCGTTATTCATTGGAGTTATAATTCACAGTTCAGACCATGATCATAGACGAATCTGAGGGTTTGTAAACCTATAAAATCATCACATAGTAAAAAAATGACTATTTATTGATGTAAAGCGCAGATAGTTGTTAGGACATATTTCCTATAATAAACACATTTCCTTTATATTAATTCATATCTTGGCGAACACTTGGTTGTCACCTATCCATCTTAGGATCAGTTGTGCCGTTTTATCTGGGTAAGGTGTATAACCCTCTACAATAAGCTTAACTGCCGGTAACAAGTGGGCATCGCGCATTAAATCAGCAACCCGCAACCCAATAGTGCCAGCCTGCCGAGTACCAAGCACTTCACCAGGCCCTCGCAGTTGAAGGTCTTTTTCTGCAATCACAAACCCGTCGTTAGACTGGCGTAAAATATCTAGTCGCTCACGGCCCATAGCAGACAAAGGTGCCTGGTACATAAACAAGCAGTGGCTCTGGGCTTGTCCACGGCCAACACGGCCACGCAATTGGTGTAACTGGGCTAAACCGAGGCGTTCGGCATTGTCGATCACCATAAGGTTGGCGTTGGGTACATCTACACCCACCTCTACTACGGTCGTTGCCACTAAGAGCTGAATATCGCCTGCCTTGAAGCCTGACATTACATCAGCCTTTTCAGCACCACTTAAGCGGCCATGCACTAAGCCCACTTTAATATTATCCAGCTGCTGGGTAAGCAGTGCTGCCGTGTCTTGCGCAGCTTCACATTGCAATACGTCTGAAGCCTCTATAAGGGGGCAGATCCAGTACACCTGCTGACCACTATTACAGGCTTGGTGGATACGCTCTATAACATCAGCGCGTTTAATGTTGTTGAGTAATACACTATTAATAGGTTTTCTACCTGGAGGCAGCTCATCGATTACTGAGTGATCGAGATCTCCGTAAGCACTCATAGCTAATGTGCGAGGGATAGGGGTGGCTGTCATGACCAGCTGATGAAGGCCGCAGCCCTCAGGTGCCTTTCTAACTAAACTATGGCGTTGGGCCACCCCAAACCGGTGTTGTTCATCAATGATGACTAAACCAAGATGCTGGTAGTGAACAGCTTCTTGAAACAAAGCATGGGTACCTATGATGACTTGGCCTTCACCGTTAGCAATAGCGGCCAGAGACTGACGTTTTGTTTGCGCTTTTTGTTTGCCTGTAAGCCAAACTACATTGACACCAAGGGGATTTAACCAGTGACTAAAACTGTGTAGGTGTTGCTCTGCTAAAATTTCTGTTGGGGCTAATATAGCCACTTGGCAACCGTTATCAATAGCACGACAAGCAGCTAAAGCAGCCACTACGGTTTTACCAGAGCCCACATCTCCTTGCACCATTCTAACCATTGGCTCAGGTGTCACAAGATCACATACAATTTCTTGCCATACTCTTTGCTGTGCGTTGGTGAGTTGGAATGGCAGGTTTTTAATAAGCTCTTGTTCTAAACCTTGAGCCAGCGCAAGTACAGGTGCAGGTAGTTGCTGACTTTGCTGTTTGGCTTGGCTTAGGGTGAGTTGATGAGCTACGAGCTCCTCAAATATTAGTCTCAGCTTGGCTGGAGTGACTTGGTGTTGTAGCTCATTTAGATCTTGATGTAAGTTAGGGTAGTGTAGCTGTCTTAAGCTTTCTTCTAAGCTTGGTAATTGATACTGGGTAATTAGCTGACGTGGTAATAGCTCTTCTAGGGTGATGCCACCTTGTTCTAATTGCTGCCACGCTAGGGCAATGAGCTGCCCCATTCGCGTTAAACTTAGGCCTTCAGTAGTGGGGTATATGGGGGTTAACCGATCAGCCAGTGCTGGAGGCTTATCATCAAATAGCACGTACTCAGGGTGCACCATTTCTAAACCCTGTGGGCCCGGCCGGATTTCCCCAAAACAGCGAATATTACGTCCAGTTGTGAAACTTTTGGCTTGGTGGGCATGGAAATGCATGAACCGCAGTCCCAGAGTTGCACCATTATTACTAATACTTACGTGTAAGCTCACTCGGCGCCCTCGCTGCAGGGACGAACTAGTGATTTGTCCTTCTACCAAACAAGCAGATTTTGGGAGCAGGGCATGTAATGGCACAAGGCGGGTACGGTCTTGATAGCGATTGGGTAAGTGGAATAGCAGGTTTTCAACCTTATGAAGCCCTAGCTTGCCTAGTTTAGAGGCTAATGCAGGGCCTACGCCATTGAGTTGAGTTACATCCATGGCATAATTATCTTAGGTGCACTTAAGTGCGGCTCAGGCGATTCACGCCTGGAATCTTACGCATGGACTTGATTACTTGAGCCAAATGAACACGATTAAGCACTGAGATTTCTAAGTTCACAACTGTAAGGCGGGCATCTTTTTCACTCACGTCAATTTTCTCAACATTGGCATTGTCCTGGGCGGCGCTGGTGGCAAGGCTAGCAATAATGCCTCGGCTGGCAGATACCTCAATCTCTAAGCACACGTCAAAATCACGGTCCCCCGTTTCCGCCCAAACTAAGGCCAAGGTCTTATCTTTGTCTCGACCAATGTCTTGAATGTTGTTACAGAAACTTCGATGTACTGCAATACCATGACCTGCGTTAACATGCCCAACAATGGTGTCGCCAGGAATAGGGCGGCAACATCGAGAGTAACGAATCATGATGCCTTCGGTACCGTGTATTTCCATAGGCCCAATGCCACTAGAGTGACCTTCGGCATCAGAGATGTCTCGACTTAAAGCTGAGGCAACAATGTACGCTAAACGTTTTCCAGAACCAATATCGGCAAGTAAAGCGTCTAGATCTGGCAGCTTATGCTGGCTAATATAATCTTCTAGCTGGGCTGAATCGATGGCCTCTAGGGTTAAAGAGTTGCTACCTAGTTCCTGATTTATTAAACGACGCCCTAAGTTAACGGCATCATCTGTGGCTTGGTGCTTTAGAGAGTGACGAATGTTACTACTCGCCTTTGCCGTAGCTACAAAGTTTAGCCAGCTCATATTAGGCTTGGCACTGGCAGTGGTGACAATTTCGACCGTGTCTCCGCTGTCTAGCTTTTGGCTAAGTGGCGCAAGGCGGCGATTGATACGACATGCAATACAGGTATTACCGATATCTGTATGGACGGCGTAAGCAAAATCAATGGGTGTTGCTCCAGCGGGCAATGAAAACACACCGCCTTTAGGGGAAAAAACGTAGACTTCGTCTGGGAATAAATCATGCTTAACGTGGTTAATGAACTCCATAGCATTGCCGGAGCGTTTTTGCATTTCTACCAGCTCTTGGATCCATTTTTGGGCGTGGTTATGGGCTCGTTGAGCACGGCTGTTGGTGTTTTTGTAGAGCCAGTGCTCGGCCACACCATGGTTGGCAATGTCGTCCATTTCTTTGGTGCGTATTTGTATTTCTATAGGGGTGTGAACCCCTGAGCCTGCCCGGTATAAGGTGGTGTGGAGAGATTGGTAGCCGTTAGATTTAGGGATGGCAATGTAGTCTTTAAAGCGCCCAGGTACAGGGCGATATAAACTGAGGTGATGTACCGCGCCCAAAATGCGGTAACAGGTGTCTACCTTGTCCGTTACAATACGAAAGGCAAATACGTCCATAATTTCACGGAAGGATTTGCTTTGCTCTCGCATTTTATTGTAGATGCCCGCCAGATGTTTTTGGCGACCACTAATGACGCCAAGCAGTTCATCGTGCTCTAAACAATCTACTAAGGCAATTTGCACTTGCTCCAATAAAGCTTTACGTTCGCCGCGAGCTGCAGACACCGCACGCTGAATATAGCGGTGACGCATTGGGTGGTAAGCGGCAAAGGCTAAATCTTCTAGCTCTATTTTTAAATCGTGCATGCCGAGACGACCAGCAATAGGTGCGTAGATATCAGTGGTTTCTTTGGCAATACGGCGGCGACTTTCTGGCCGCATGGCGCCAATAGTACGCATATTGTGTAGGCGGTCGGCCAGTTTTACCAAAATGACACGAATGTCTTTGGCCATTGCGATAGCCATCTTCTGAAAGTTATGGGCTTGGCTTTCGGCGCGAGTTTTAAACTCTAAATGGGTAAGCTTGCTGACGCCATCAACCAAGCTGGCAACAGTTTCGCCAAACTGACTTTCAAGCCCCTGTTTGTCAACTTGGGTGTCTTCAATAACATCATGTAGCATGGCAGCCATTAGGCTTTCATAGTCCATATGCATGCTGGCAAGGATACTGGCTACGGCGAGGGGGTGTGTAACATAAGCTTGGCCACTTTTGCGCATTTGGCCATCATGGGCCTGTTCGGCATAATAATATGCCCGTCGAATCGCTTTCACCTGAGTGGGTTCAAGGTAGTCGTCGAGACGCTTTGCGAGGGCGTCAATAGTAGGCATAATTTCGCATCCATTTTAAGTTATAGCTACATAGTAACGGAAAGTTATCCACCCTGTGCGGTTTTGTTGCAAGATTGTTGACTTTATTAACAAAAACCCATAAAAAAAGAGCCCGTAGGCTCCTTTAGTCAACGCAAAAATCAGCGCTAATTATTGGCTAAACATTAGCCATAAACTTATTCGTCGATATCAGGGCTGCCCTGTTCAACTTCTTCACTTGTTTCTGCAACAGTTTGAGTTACTTCGTCGAGTACATCTTGGTCAGCTGGAGCGTCAACAAATTGTTGATTAATCTCGTCCTGATCGTCCAAAATGCTAGCATTAATAAAGCCGTCAGCAATTTCACGCAGAGCGACTACGGTACATTTGTCATTTTCCCACTCGATGTGGGCTTCTTTGCCGCCAGTTGCAAGCTGACGAGCACGTTTAGCAGACACCATGATGAGCTCAAAGCGGTTATCAACGTTTTCCAAACAATCTTCTACGGTTACGCGAGCCATGTGTGTTACCTATATTTATGTTCAATGCAAAAATTAAGTGTCGGCTGGTATTACTTGCCGAAATTTAGACGCGCTAGTGTACAAAATTTAGTCACCAGTTGACAAGAGTTCAGTCAACAATTGGTGGTGATTGTGTGTTTGTTGAAGGGTTTTTAAGCGTCTGCAGGTGAAAATACACTGTAAATCCGCTAAAGCATGGTGAAAGTCATTGTTGATCACCAAAAAGTGACTGCCTGAATAATGACTGATTTCACTATGTGCCTCACTCATACGCTTGGCAATAATAGCATCGCTATCTGTTCCTCGGCCTTGTAAGCGTTGTTTTAGAGCATGTTGAGATGGCGGCAATATAGTTATGGCAATAGCTTTCGGAAAAATGGCTAGCACTTGGTCTCTACCCTGCCAATCAATCTCTAAGATCACGTCTTTGCCTTGGGCAAGGCTAGACTCAACCCATTGCCTAGAAGTGCCGTAGCTATTTTCAAACACTGTGGCGTGCTCCAGCATTTGTTGCTGGCCCACTAAATCGGCAAAATCTTGCTGAGAAACGAAGTTGTAATCCACCCCGTCTTGCTCGCCATCACGCATGAGCCGTGTGGTGTGAGACACGGATACGCAGACCTGTGCATCTTGTGCCAATAGGGCTTTCACAAGGCTGGTTTTGCCAGCGCCAGAGGGAGCCGAAAGAATGTAGAGTGCACCAGAAGTGTTAGACATAATAATTGGGCCGAAGTATTAAATACAAAGAAACAAACGCAATTATAAGCAAGCTTGGAGGGAATGTCAGCCTAACAATGGACCTGAATTGGGTTGCTTCAGTCCTTTGCGTGGCAGCAATATGTTAAATGCTAGGTGTCATCTGTGTTCAACTGGATTAAAATAGAGGTTAATCATCAATGAATCAAGGTTACTCATGAAATCCTCACTTACCGATCAGCTTAAGGGCCTCAAGCTCGATTTTACACGCCCTAGTGGCCGAGCAACTGATCAATTGCGCGACATTAAAATCACCCGAGGCTTTACTAAGCATGCGGAAGGTTCGGTGTTAATAGAGTTCGGCGATACTCGCGTGTTATGTACCGCTTCTGTAGAGCGTGGTGTGCCACGTTTCTTGCGTGGTTCTGGCAGTGGGTGGGTCACTGCCGAATACGGCATGTTGCCGCGCGCTACTCATACACGTAACGGTCGTGAAGCGGCCCGCGGTAAACAAGGTGGACGTACCTTAGAAATTCAGCGTTTGATTGGCCGCTCTTTACGAGCATCTCTGAACTTAGAAAAGCTAGGCGAAAACACCATCACTTTAGATTGTGACGTATTACAGGCCGATGGTGGCACGCGTACGGCCTCTATTTCCGGCGCTTACATCGCTATGGTAGATGCCATTAATGTACTGAAAAAGGATAAAAACGGCGCTATGAGAGGCAACCCTCTTAAGCGCCAGATTGCTGCTATTTCTGTGGGCATCTATAAAGGTGAGCCAGTGCTTGATTTGGACTATGACGAAGACTCTAAGGCCGAAACAGACATGAATGTTGTTATGACTGCAGACGGAGGTTTCATCGAAGTGCAGGGTACTGCAGAGGGTGCACCTTATACTCAAGAGCAGATGACGGCAATGTTGGCCTTAGCCCGTAAGGGTATTACTGAAATTACAGCGCTACAAACTGCAGCATTAATAGACTAAATCTGTTTCAGGCTGCGACCTGATTATAGGTCGCAGTTATAGTCGATAATCAATGGTGCATGATTAGAGAAGCGCTGCTCGCGGTAGATGCCGGCATTGCGCACGTTGTGCCGTAAGTTTGGTGTGGTGATTTGATAATCTAGCCGTGCGCCTTCATTCAGCTTAAATGCTCGGTTGTAGTCTGGCCACCAAGTAAACTGGCGTTCGTTTTGGTTAACTTGACGAAAGGCGTCGCAGAATTCCATTTGGAAAAAAATATCATCCAATACCTCACGCTCGGATGGTAAAAAGCCAGAATTTTTTTGGTTTACATACCAGCCGGATAGGTCTTCAGGTTTGTGGGCCGAATTTATAGTGCCACAAAAAATAAAGTCACGACGTTTACGTAGGGTTTTACTCAAGTGGTTGCTAAACTGATCCATGAATTCGTTTTTAGCGTCTAGTTTGTCATCGTCCCCTAAGCCAGAAGGTACAGAAATCGATGCTATGCTGATCTTCTCAAAGTCGGCTTGAATAAAGCGACCCTCAAAATCACAGCCAGGAAAACCTAAGCCAGTCATAATCGCTTTTGGCTGGTGGCGGCTGTAAATAGCAGTACCGCTATAGCCGTCTTCAAATGCATCAAAGAAATAGGCATGCCAACCATCTGGGTGGAATAGAGGCTCATCGAGCTGATAATCCTTCTCACGGATGTCTTGCAAGCACACTACATCGGCGTCTTGGGTTACCATCCAATCAAATAGACCGCGTTCGGCTGCTTGACGCAAGCCCTGAACATTTAAAGTAATAATACGCATGGGTATTGTTTGATCACTCGCACAAAGGGCTCGTATGTAGAGCAGGTAATTGCGCATTAGGAATTGATTTTATTATTTCAAGCTGATTATATCACGGTCTAGACTTTTGGCCCACAAAGGACTCTGGGTTCGCAGAGGATTTACGCATATTTACCATCTCAAGCGGCCACCTAGAAGTGAGGGCATAGTGTATAATATGGCCAGCTAAAAGCCGCGACAAATGATATAGAGAACATTATGAAAGACTACCAACGAGAATTTATAGAGTTTGCCATCGAGCGTGACGTCCTGCGTTTTGGTGAATTTACCCTAAAGTCTGGTCGTCTAAGCCCTTATTACTTTAATTTTGGCCTTTTCAATACAGGTTCTGCCTTGGCTCGCTTAGGTCAATACTTTGCCCAAGCTTTGGTAGACTCTGGTATTGAATGTGACGTGATTTTAGGCCCAGCTTATAAGGGGATACCGCTAGCAACCACTATGGCTGTAGCCTTGAGCGAGCACCACGGCATTGATATGCCATATGCATTTAATCGAAAAGAAGCTAAAGCTCATGGTGAAGGTGGCTCTATTGTAGGCGCAGAGCTCAAAGGCCGCGTGGCCATCGTCGACGATGTAATTACTGCAGGAACGGCGATTCGAGAAGTGATGGCGATCATTGAAGCCTATAAAGCGATACCAGCAGCAACGTTAATTGCTATTGATCGTATGGAAAAGGGGCAAGGTGAGTTGTCGGCCATTCAAGAAGTAGAGCGAGACTACAACATGAAGGTAGTGAGTATAATTAGCTTCGATAACGTACTGGAATACTTGCAAGAAAGTGACAACAACCAACAACAAGTTGCTGCCATGCTTAAGTACCGTGAAGACTATGGAGTGTAACTTTTAGGGGCTATGCGCCCCTGTTGCACCTAATGTGTTAGCGCATTATATTTTGGCTAAGCAGGGCCCATTGGTCCGCCCAAGTAGCGGTAGGTTTATGGCGAAAGTTAGTACGGCTGTACTGGCGAATACGTCCCTCTGCTACGGCTAAAAGTAAATTGGCAGTGCTGCTAGGGCTGTCCTGAGTACGTAAGCCTTCACGTATCTCTGCTTCTCTAAGAATTTGTTTAAGTTGCGTTTCTAACTTTTCAAAAAGCTGGTTTACTCGACTACCTAATCGCTCATTTTCTCCAGTAAGGGCTTCGCCTGTCAATATACGACTAATACCCGCATTACGTTCTACAAAGGTAAGTAGTAACGTAAGGATTTGCTGACATTGGACAAGGGCGCTTAATTCCTTTTGCTGAATCATTTTAGCTCGACTGAAAACAGTATCTTCCACAAACTCGATAAGTGCATCAAACATTTGCGCCTTACTTGCAAAGTGTCTATACAAAGCTGCCTCTGATACACCCACACGCTTAGCAAGTGCAGCCGTTGTAATACGAATGTTGGGGTCTTCTAGCATCTCCATTAGGGAGTGCAAGATCTGTTCTTTACGGGATATTTTAGCTTCGGTCATAGTGCGGTTGTGGCTTCTCTATAGGGTTGAATTCTTTTCGTCGATGCTGGTAATAAGAGTGCCTACGCCTTTATTGGTAAAAATTTCCAATAGCGTAGCATGGTTAACGCGGCCGTCAATAATATGAGCAGCCTTCACGCCGCCTTTTACAGCATCCAGAGCGCAAGCTATTTTAGGTAACATACCACCATAAATAGTGCCGTCGGCAATGAGTGCATCTACTTGGCTAGTTGAAAGGCCAGTCAGTAAGTTGCCTGCTTTATCTAATAATCCAGCGGTATTAGTCAGTAACATCAACTTTTCGGCTTGGAGAACTTCTGCCACTTTACCAGCCACCAAATCGGCATTGATATTATATGAATTACCTTCGTCATCCACACCGATAGGGGCAATAACTGGAATAAAATCACTATTGCGTAGCATATCAAGTACATTGGTATTGATGGCGCACACTTCACCAACGTGTCCGATATCGATAATCTCAGGGGCCAGCATTTGAGGAGTTTGGTGGGTTACTTTTAATTGCCTAGCTTGGATGAGCTTACCATCTTTACCTGTTAAACCAATAGCTTGGCCGCCATTTTGGTTGATAAGGTTAACAATGTCTTTATTTACCGAGCCACCGAGCACCATTTCAACTACGTTCATGGTGGCGGTATCGGTTACGCGCATGCCGTTCACAAAGTGAGATTCAATATTAAGCTTACTGAGCAAGTCGCCAATTTGGGGGCCGCCACCATGTACTACAACGGGGTTCATCCCCACCAACTTCATCATTACAATGTCGCGTGCAAAGCTGTTCTTGAGATCTTCGTCAATCATAGCGTTACCGCCAAATTTAACCACAATGGTTTTGCCAGTGAAACGTTGGATATAAGGCAGTGCTTCACTTAATACTTGAGCTACGTTAATGGCGGCTTTGCGGTCGAGTGTCATAGGTGATAATCCGGCACGGTAAGTTTAGGGTTTACGGCATGTAAATGGCGTTGAAATTCATCTTGAATACGCTGTAATACAGATTGGCTTTCGCCCTCAAAGCGTAAGACTAAAACAGGTGTGGTGTTAGAAGCTCTTACTAAACCCCATCCGTCTGAATAATCTACACGGATACCGTCTATGGTAGACACTTTTCCGGTGGGGAATTGGGCTTTTTGTAGTTCTTCTACCAGACCAAACTTTTCGTCTTCTGTGACATTGATGTTGATTTCTGGGGTGCTTACATCTTCTGGGAAACGCTTGAAAATGGCGCTTGCAAGCTCAGTGCTATTAGCTAAAATCTCGCATAAGCGCACGGCACTGTATATGCCGTCGTCAAAACCATACCAGCGTTCTTTAAAGAAGATATGACCGCTCATTTCACCTGCGAGTAAGGCGCCAGTTTCTATCATCTTGCTTTTGATGAGGGAGTGGCCTGTTTTCCACATAGTGGGTACGCCGCCTTTGCTTTGGATAAAAGGCTCCAGTAAGCGAGTACACTTCACATCGTAAATGATTTCGGCGTTAGGGTTGCGGCTTATTACATCTTCAGCAAACAACATGAGTAGTTTGTCTGGGTAAATCATTTGCCCAGTTTCGGTAACTACGCCCACACGATCACCATCACCGTCAAAGGCTAGGCCAATGTCAGCCTTGTGTTCTGCAACGGCAGCTTGTAAATCGACTAAGTTGGCAGGCTTACCAGGATCTGGGTGGTGGTTAGGAAAATTTCCATCTACTTCACAAAACAATGGAATAACCTCACAGCCCAATTGCTTGAATAGCTTAGGTGCAATGTCACCTGCAATGCCGTTACCAGCATCTAATACCACTTTTAAGGGTCTGGCTAGCTTGATGTCATTGCTGATCCGGTCTTGATAGGTTTGATCTACCACGTGTTCTTCAATCTCACCGGTGCCTCGCTCGTAATCCTGCGTTTCGATAAGATTGTGTAATACCATGATGCTGTCGTTGGCTAATGTTTGGCCACCTATGACAATTTTACAACCGTTGTAATTAGAAGGGTTGTGGCTGCCCGTGAGCATAATGCCAGAAGCAGTGCCCAAGGTTTTAACACCGAAGTACAATACTGGCGTAGGCACTGCGCCTAAATTGAGCACACGGCAGCCAGTGTCGGCTAAACCTGCTATTAATGCTTGGGCCAGTCTGGGGCTGGATAACCGGCCATCAGCCCCTACGGCGATACTGTCTTCGCCATTGCGTATTACTTGTGTGCCTACGGCCAATCCAATGTGATAGAGCATGGCATCACTGAGCTGCTCGTCAACAATGCCACGTATATCGTATGCCCGAAAAATCTCATTGGAAAGTGGGCGGGGTTGTTGGTAACGTAAGCTATCCATGCTGATGACTTCCTTTAGTTGTTAGTCGTTGCTGATTTTTTGAGGTTATTGACGGCCGGAGTGTCCGAAGCCACCTTCTCCTCGAAGGCTGGCATCAAAATCATCTACAATAGTCAATTGTGCCTGAACCACGGGCACAAGTACCATTTGAGCGATGCGTTCTGAAGGCTCAATAACGAAAGGTGTGGAGCCTCGGTTCCAGCAGGATACCATGAGCTGACCTTGGTAGTCTGAATCAATAAGGCCTACCAGGTTGCCCAGAACCACGCCATGTTTGTGACCAAGGCCTGACCTAGGCAACAGCATTGCGCAAAGGTTGGGGTCTTCAATATGGATAGCCATGCCGGTAGGTATTAATTCTGTTTGGCCTGGGTTCAAGGTGATAGCGTGATCAATACACGCGCGTAAATCCATGCCAGCAGAGCCTCCCGTCGCATAAGTGGGTAACGGGATGTCTTGGCCTACTCGTGGGTCGAGTATTTTTATGGCTAATTGAGGGCGTTGAGTCATGTTGTTGATGCCTTGTGGGAGATTTTGGTGATGGCCACTATGAGTTGGCGAGCCAATTGATGTTTGGATAATAAGGGTAAATCTTCTACACCACCAGAGGTGACTAAGCTCACTTGGTTATTATCGCTGTTAAAACCAATGTTAGTGTTTAAGACATCATTAGCAATAATCATATGTACGCCTTTACGCTCCAGCTTGTCTTGGGCATGGCTGATTAAGTCTTGGGTTTCTGCTGCAAAACCTACGTGGATGGCATGGGGGTATTGTTTAGACATCGTCGCTAATATGTCTGGGTTTTGTACCAGCTCTAAGGTTAGGCCATGGTCTGTATTTTGTTTCTTAAGTTTTTGCTCAGACACCTTAGCAGGGCGATAATCAGCCACCGCCGCGGTAGCAATAAAGTAATCAGCGTCCCCGCCCACGTTAAGGCTAGCCACAAGCATGTCTTGAGCGCTTTCAACAGACAAAAACGTGATATCTTCAGGTGCTTCAAGTTGAGTAGGGCCACTAATAAGAATGACCTTGGCTCCTTGATCTCTTGCGGCTTGCGCCAAAGCGTAACCCATCTTGCCAGAACTATGGTTACTAATGTATCGCACGGGATCTATGGCTTCCCTGGTGGGGCCAGCCGTGATAACCACAGTTTTACCATCTAATAGGCCTTGCTCGAACTGCCCTGTAAGAGCCATTAATAGTTCGCTTGGTTCCAGCATGCGTCCAGCACCAATATCACCGCAGGCTTGTTCGCCTACTGCGGGGCCGTGGATTTGAAAATTTCGAGCTTGCAGTGTTTGAAGGTTGTCTTGGGTGGCTTGGTCGCGCCACATGGCTTGATTCATTGCTGGCGCCAACAGTACAGGGGCATCAGTGGCTAGACATAGGGTGGTAAGTAAGTCATCGGCCTGACCTTGTGCTAAGCGAGCCATCACGTTGGCGCTGGCAGGGGCTATGAGTAATAGGTCGGCCCAGCGGGCAAGTTGAATATGGCCCATACCGGCTTCGGCCTGAGGATTAAGCAGGTGTTGATGAACAGGATTGCCAGACAGAGCTTGCAGGGTTAGTGGCGTAATAAACTCAGTGGCGCCAGAGGTCATAACTACTTGAACCTGAGCACCACACTTAATGAGCAGCCGCACTAGCTCGGCGCTTTTATAGGCTGCAATGCCCCCGCTTATGGCAAGGATGATATGTTTGTTTCTGAGACGGCTCATAGGGTGATATAACCGATGAATGGAGCAAGTATTAGCCGTCTACTTTAGCATAATTTTTTAGCATAAATTAAGCTAAAAATCCCATTAGCTTAATCACAATCCTTACAAATGAAATCATTCACGGCGCGAAGAATATCTTTACGACTTACCTGACCAATGAGCTTGCCGTCTTCAACCACAGGAATACGGCGCCTGCCGCGGTGGATGAACTGTTGGGCTACAGCAATGATGTCTGTATTTCCTGTTACGGTGTCTACTTTGGTGGTCATGAACTCACCTACAGTGCCGCCCACCTCTTGCTCATGGTAAGTTTTGTCCAAAATGCCTCGAAGGCAATCTACCTCAGACATTACACCGATCAACTGGCCTGCTTTATCAATTACTGGTGCACCAGAAACGGGATGTTCAGAAAAGGTTTTTATAGCGTCAAATAATGGTGTGTCAGCATAAAAGGTAATCAGCCGGCGGGTCATATAATCTGCAACTTTTACGGACTTAAGCATATAATTTTCCTTATAAAGCAGGGTGTAGATAGATTCATAATGGGCCTATAACAATAACCTTTTCATCGTCACTGTCAATAAGGGTGGATAAAAATGCTGTGATAGGCCATTGAAATAAAGCACATTTCGTGGCTTGATAGGTACTTGTTGCCCATTAGTTGTTTGAGAACTGTTGATGCCAGAGTTGCCAGAAGTAGAAACCACCCGTGCGGGTATTGCGCCACATATCCAAGGACGCACACTACAAGAGGTGGTTGTAAGGGATGCCCGCTTACGCTGGCCTGTACCTAATAACCTTGCTGAAAAAGTAGTTGGTAATAATTTGCGTAGGGTTTTTCGCAGAGGTAAGTACTTACTTTTTGAATTTGATCATGGCGCTATTATTGGTCATTTGGGTATGACGGGCAGTATGCGTATCGTTGCTCATGACGAACCGCCAGCATTCCATGATCATGTGGATTTGGTGTTTTCAGATGTGACGCTAAGGTATCGAGACCCGCGTCGATTTGGTTGCATACTATGGCAAGACAACCCGGTGATGGCGCACGCCTTGTTAGCAAATTTAGGACCAGAGCCATTGTCTGATGACTTTGACACATCGCACTTACTAAAGGTGTGCAAGGGTAAGAAACAAGCGATTAAAAGCCTGATAATGGATGGCAAACAAGTGGTCGGGGTGGGTAATATCTATGCTAACGAAGCGCTGTTTATGGCGGGTATTCATCCGCATCGCCAAGCAGGGCGTATTTCGGCAGTGCGGCTAGGCCAATTGGTCGCCAGTTGCAAAGAAGTATTGTCAGCGGCGATCCAACAAGGGGGAACCACCTTGCGGGATTTTGTAGACAGCGAAGGGAAACCAGGATACTTCAAACAGAAGCTGCAGGTGTATGGCAGAACAGGCCAAGCTTGTGTAACCTGTGATCAGCCCTTAATAGAAAGTCGCTTAGGACAGCGCAGCACAGTGTACTGCAAGCGCTGCCAGCGTTAACCAGCGGTTAAATACCCATCTTGCCAAGTTGGTCGGCAATTTCTCGTACCGTTGAACTTAGGCGTGGGAATTGCACATTCAAAAGCAATGCGAAGTCAGAGACATTTTGTGCTTGCGGCACCAGGGTTTGCGGCGATTTTGTGGCTTGATTCTGGATATCTAACAACAGAGTTTGCAGCTGCTGTTGCACCTTCGGGTCATCAATATGATGATCGGCTAACTCAGAGTGTAGCCGGCCAAGAAGGGCCTGTAATTTTTTTGTTTCCATACCCACCTCGCTGTTATTGCAGCTTACGCTGCTGTGAGTAGAATGTATTTGTCCATCAGTTGATCTGTAGACTCAACGTTATCTGGATCTTTAGGGATACAGTCTACTGGGCAAACTTCCACACACTGAGGTTCATCGTAATGACCCACACACTCGGTGCACTTGCTCATGTCGATTTCGTAGATTTCTTCCCCTGGTGAGATGGCCTCATTGGGGCATTCCGGTTCACATACATCGCAGTTGATGCAGTCGTCGGTAATAATTAATGACATGTTACTTTTCCTATGTATACGCCGCTGGATTTTATTAAATCTGCTGGCAATTCTTAATTACTTTAGTTGCCCAAATGTCGCTTGAGTTCTTCGGCCACCAGAGGGTGGACAAATTGCGATACATCGCCGCCTAAGGAGGCGATTTCGCGAACTAGGGTTGATGAAATAAAAGAGTGTTTTTCCGCTGGGGTTAAAAACATACTTTCTACATCAGGTGCTAGTACACGATTCATTTTAGCTAACTGAAACTCGTATTCAAAATCCGACACAGCTCTTAAGCCCCGCAGAATGATATTCACTTTCTGTTGGGTCAGTAGTTCTGTTAATAGGCCAGAGAAGCCAATTACAGTTACGTTGCCCAATGGCTCAGTAATAATACGCGTTAATTCTACGCGTTTCTCTAAGTCCAGCATAGGGCGTTTTGTTGGGCTTTCCGCCACCGCAACAACCACTTCATCAAACAGCTTAGAGGCCCTTTGAATAAGGTCTACGTGTCCATGCGTAACCGGATCAAAAGTTCCTGGATAGATTGCTTTATTCATGCAAATGCCACCTTTTGTAACCGCGGCTTAAAACTATGTGCCTGAAAACAGCGGAATACTAAATGAATTATATCAACGATACAACAAAAATTAATAGCTATACGATGCTAATTTCTTATAACTATATTACATAAGCAAGTCTGTTTCTGTTTTGCCACCACTTTGTTGCCAGCGCAGTGGCGTCTGGTTGCTCTTTTGCTTTACCTAAAAGTACCAAGCAGCAGGCCAAGGTGCTAATCACAGTGGCCTCGCCATAAGCATTTTGGGCATCTCGTTTTTCCTCTCGCCACAGTGATCTTAAACGTTGTGGATCTAAGTTTTGTTCTTGAGTATCACGTTTGCTTAGCTGCCTTTGCCAAATTTGACTGCTACTTGTTTGTCCATCCACCCATTGTAATTCACATTCACTGTCGGGGCGTACTTCAGCTTCACCGCCGTCGCCGCGAATGGTCAAACTACGGGGGTGTTTTAATAGCATGGCCGTTTGTTGATGTAGCGGGCCATAAGCAGGATGGAATACCCCATCGATGCAATGTTTGGCAGCTAATGGGTTTAGCAGTCGAGTTAAGGTATGAACTGGTGAGCGTAAGCCTAAGATAGCGCGTAAGTTAATAATATGGTCCAACGGCGGGCTTAGGTGTTGTAGGCTCATAAAGCTAAAATTGCTGTTACTCAATTGAGTTTCAACCTGTTGCCAACTATGGGCCACAGGTAAACCTAGCTGTTGTAATACATCTTCGCTATAAATACGGCCTTGTGTATGGCCTTTAGCGCCATGCATAAATACTTTAACACCATGATCAGCCAAGGTAAGTGCAGACAGAAGAAACCATGGCAAATGACGCTTTTTACCCGCATAGCTAGACCAGTCTATATCCACTTCAATGCCCGACACCTGAGCCGCCGAATAGCTGTGAAAATGACGCACAGCCTCTACAAACCCAGCAAGTTCGGCAGGGGTTTCTTCCTTTATCCGCAGTAACATTAAGAAAGCACCAAGCTGTTCGGGCTCTACCTGTTGATGCAAGATCATGCTCATAGCATCACGGGCTTCATCCTGGCTAAGAGAGCGGCTACCGCGCTTGCCTTTGCCAAGCGCGCGCACATAGGGTGCGAAAGCGTGTTCAGTGGCCATGAATATTGGCCACAGCAGCACCGAGTTGGTCTAAATGTTGGATTTCTGCGCAAGGCTTAGTTTGACCAGAAGGCCAGGATTTCTGTTCTGGATTCATCCAGATAGTACGCATGCCGGCGGCTTGGGCGCCAGCAATGTCATGTTCAGGGTGATCACCTATATGGATAAAGGCTTCGGCGCTTAGGCCTGTGTGTGCAAGCGCTTTGGCAAAAAATTCTGGGTGTGGTTTGCTCACGCCAATTTGGGCAGAGTTAAAATAGAAGTCAAATAAGTGATCTATGCCTACTTGGGCTAAATCGGCGTTACCATTGGTAAGTGCGCCTATTTGGTATTTTTGTTTGAGGGCGCTGAGCTGGGTTTGCGTGCCGGCAAATAGCTCTACGTCATCCTATGCTTGAATTAATCTCCAGATGATAGGATATTGTCTGAGAGACAGGAGTGAGGATAGAGACCGAGTTCGTCTTTTGTAGTCATACAGTTCGCAACGATGGTCGCCTCACTCCGCCTTTGTGGATTCCGAACAGTTCACTGGGACTTAGATCCCGTATTAGGATGGATGGAAATGCAAAGTGCTGTCTCCAAATCTCGAAAGGAGAACAGTTATGAAAGTAGGAATTGATGTAAGTAAGCTAACTTTTGACGCGTCTTGGATTGATGGAGAGAATCATCAGCAACACTGCTTCGACGACACTGACCTCGGTATTGAAGCGTTTATTGAGCTTATGGCTAGTGATGCCCATATTGTGATGGAAGCTACCGGAGTCTATCATAGTCGCCTGGCGCTAAAGTGCTACGAAGCTGGCTTGTCAGTCAGTGTAGTTAACCCAGTAG
>Ga0114995_10000406_pt1 | contig 29607 bp, 53 predicted proteins | sample ArcticOcean_MG_C_11_FD_87038 | JGI IMG/M metagenome (GOLD analysis project Ga0114995, IMG submission 87038) | Marine microbial communities from western Arctic Ocean - ArcticOcean_MG_CB2_154 | ecosystem: Environmental > Aquatic > Marine > Oceanic | place: Arctic Ocean: Canada Basin | collected... | reverse complement strand
GGAACGGACTCAGTTGGTGCAATACCACTCTTCCATTCCTTTGGTGCAATTAGAACTCGAGGACCACGTAGATCCATTACAATAAAAACAAGCTTTGCTTCTGCTGGTGATTCAGCAAACTTCGGCTTAAATTTAACTTCAGAGCCTTTCTTTATTGCAGCTTCTTCTATATTTTGTTTGAATGATTTCATTTTACAAACTCTACTACTTCGTCAAAGTCCATGGTGGTCAGTAGGTCTTCATCAACATGTCCTTCCCTGCAATATGTGATAGCAAAGATCCAATCTTTGAAATCATCACCAGTAATACCTAAATGTTCCTGAGATTCTTTTCTTTCAGCAAGATCTGGAGAATTGACCCAGATACGATATCCGTTAACCTCAAAGGACGGTAATTCGTCGTTACCCCAAGATGTATCTTCCCACGTTTTAGGGAATGCGTAAGGCGCTTTATAATCTTCCCAAGTAATCATTACGCTACCTCCTTAAATCCAAAACCATCAACCATGTGAATTTTTCCTGTGGTAGTATCTTCAACAAGATCTCCAACAGAAGTGGAATGACCTCTTCTCAGTCTTTGAACTAATTCTTCTTGTTCCCACAAGTTAGTAATTTTAAATACATCTTCTAAACCGTTAGCTTCAACAACGTAAGTATCAGTAAAGTATTCCAGATCTTCTGATTTGAAACCCTTTCTCAAGCCGTGCATGTAGTCCATCTTAACACGCCAGTGATCAGATTCAGCGATTGCTCCGTCCCAACCTTTTTGGTTCGGAAGTTCACGTTCTGATATGGGGATAGCGACTTGCTTGACGATGTATTTACTCATATTGATATACTCATTTAATTATTTAATATGTATATTATATCATATCAAATAGTGTTTGTCAACTGTTTTGTTAACAAATGTTAAATTATTTTATATCAAAAGGTTATAAGCATATAACCAAAGAGAATATTACTTTTCCCAGTGTTCAGACAGCAAAGTCTGTGCTCGGTCAAGCAATATAGGATCGGCCTTAGTAAGAATGTTCAACATATACTGTTTCTCATGCTTATAGGCTTTATGGAAGAACTTCTGATCGTGAGGTATAATCGTATCAGAGTTCGATAGTAGGTCTGCAATCTTAATTGTTTGAGACGCGGCTGGCCCCAAAGCGAAATGATCGGCATCCATCTTCTTACGAAACTCACGGTTTCCATCTTCCTTTTCGGAAACGTTAGTGCAGTAATGGACGAGTTCAGCAATATCAGTTCCGAACTTATCTTTGATGTCTCTAAATGTTACAGGAGTATCTTCTACAACATCGTGTAGGATAGCAGCTGCCAACATCTCAGTAGTGTGTTCAACACTATCTTCTAGAATTTTTGCTACAGCTATTGGATGAGTTATGTATGGCTCACCTGTGTATTTTCTTCGCTGATCGCCATGAGCTTCTATTGCAAGCATCAACGCGTCGTTTATTATTTTTTTGTCTATCATAAAGTATATTATAACACACTTTAATGTGTTTGTCAACCCCTAATGTATAGTTTGATTTCCATCTTCAAAAAGAAGCTCAAGCATATCTATACAATCGTCAACATGTCCTGCTTTGACTATTTCGATTACACTTGGAAACTCATCTTCAGATTCAACTGGTAGAGTATACATCTTTTGACGCTTTGACTCACCAAACATATCTTTCTTAAAAACTTCAGCTGCTCTTTCTGTTCTGAATGAACAAACTGTCGTTAACTTAAAAGGATTGTTAGCTGAGAAACAAGCAAAGATCCGGCCATCATCTTTATAGCCTAACTCTTCTCCATCGTATGTTCCTAAGAACACGCCCATATCTCTACAGCTTAAAATGTATCTTGTTTTTTTCATGGAGTTCTGAGTATTTCTCCCTTACGGCTTTAAAATGTTCTAAGTAATCATCTATATCAAATACAAATGTTTGTGGCTCATTATCATCTACACCAATAAACACTACACCTTTTTTAACTGGAACACCAGTCATTTCAGTAAAGGCTTTTCCATAGAATGCTACTTGCATAAAATATCCAAGAATGTGTTCTTCTTTTTTAACACGTCTTGATGTCTTAAAATCTATAACAGCTAGTTCTCCTTCCCACTCACCAATACAATCGACTTGGCCAGCAGTTTGGTATTCGTCACTATAAAGGTAACACTCTTGGAACCAAACATTGTTTACTTTTTCGTCCAATACTTTTTTCATTGTATTAAACAGAAACATGTTAGCAGGCATAACACCCTTTTTCCAGTCTTCTTTATTATCTATATAGTTTTCACAGATTTTGTGAACTTCAGTACCTCTACGAGATGCTTGTGTTGAAATTTTGTTAGCTGCTTCTGCGCCAACTCGTTTTCTCCAAGCCATAATACTGTCTTTTGATAACACTCCTAATACAGTAGTAACTGAAGGATAAGCTTCACCAGTAGGTGTAAAGTATCTTCGTCCTTCTTCTGTTGTTTTTCGTGTTAATTTGGGTAATTCAATACCGTGTGCGTAATGCTCAAATGCCATAATATAAGTTCTCTTTTATTTTAATTAACTAACTTCAGTAGTTCTTGAATCTCCTAAAAACTTTTCTTTAAATGCTTCAGCAGTTCCTGATTCTTCAAACATGTAAGTATGAGTGTTAGAATCCATATCAAATGAATAAGTATAACTCTTTGCTTCCACTTCAGTTCCAAGGTAAGACAAACATTCTTCTGCGAGCGAGCCACCGACCTTTACGCGGAATACTTGTTTGGTTAACCAAGTTAGTCTATAGTTTTCTATTTCTTGTGTCATAATATTTTACCATTTTGGAGTTCACGGGGCTCCTAAGAACCCCTCTCTCCCTTTATTTATTAAGCTACTGCAAATTGTGTTTTGCTATAACTTACAGGTGATCGTACCTGACCGTTAATAGTATGTTCTTTAGCTATTATATAATCTTTAACTAGTCCACTTCGTACAATATCTTCAACACCGAATTTTACGATGCTAAACATGTTTATACGATCTAAGACTTTCACAAAACTTGCAAGCCCTGATACGTCATTTTTATGTCTATTAGTAGCCAAGTCATCTTGAGCTGTGTCTCCGCAGAAAAAGATTTTACTTGTTTCACCAACACGTGTAATAATACTATCGAGTTCGTGGTACGTCATAGATTGGCACTCATCAACTATAATAATTGAATTATCAAATGTCAATCCTCTCACGAAGGATGATGTCATAAACTTAACTTGGTTCTTTTGTTTAAGAATATCCCAAGCGTCTCCTCGTCCAAACAGGTCATTAGCGATATCAGCATAAGGTGTAGCGTAGACTGCTTCTTTTTGAGCTTGAGTGCCTGGCATAAAGCCTTGCTCTCTTGTCTGAACCGCTGATCGTACGATAACAATTTGATCGTACTCATCCTTTGATAAAACATCATTTAATGCTAAGTACATAGCACACATTGTTTTACCTGTTCCTGCTGTGCCAACTGCGCATATATTAAACCCCTGCTTATAATCCGCAAACAACTCTGATTGAGTATTTGTAAGCGGCTGAATAGGTCTCATAGAAAATTTAGTATCCATGGTACCATTCTTTATTTTTCGAGCAAGTCTTTTTCTTTCCTTCTGTGATTCGCGGCGTGGTTTTGACATATAAAACTCCCTTTGACAGATCTCCGATTATTTCCAATCATTGACCTTGTTTCCTGTATAGCTCTTATTGGTTTTCATTGACGAAAGTAAATCACGAAATCCTTGGTCAGGTTTCATGCGACCAAGACGTGCGGCCTCAATCACGGGACGTGGCGCAGTAATCTTTTGCTTAAGGTGGGGGTTGTCTTTTTTGAATTCGTCTAGTTTTGTATAAGACATGAAGTGTTCAGTCACTTCACCAGTTTCTGAGTTTTGAAAATCATATGTAGGCATTAAGGTAATATCCAATCTATCATAAGTTTATTTATTAACTACCGGTTATCATTTCGTAAATTTCTTTCCAATTTTTTACTTTTGGAATCTCACTATTATGATAATCAGCATTGAACAAATGTTCTATAAGGACTGATCTTAATCCAAGATCATAACCGCATTCAGCATTTGAAGGTTTATCTTCAACCCAAATACATCCGCTGTCTTTGTAAGGTAATAGACCATCGTCTTTATCATCTCCACAGTCTAAACAGACTATCTTTTCAAATACTGCAGGTCCAAAGAGTTTCTCTAGATTCTGCTGTCTTAGTTTACCAGCGTAGTAATCAGTACTGAGACTAGTAATGCAATGAAAAATATAGCCTTCATCATGTAATCTTTTAACGTATTTGATTGCATCCCTTAGTCCTGGTAAAAATCCAATTCTTGCAGATTCATTAAACTGTCTTACCAATTTTCTGCTTTCTGACTTTGGTATACTAAAGGTATCTGCTACATCGTAAACACCTTCTGTTTTAACTTCGTAGCCGTTTTCTGACATCCATTTATAAAATGCATATTTCCAATCTAGTAGTACACCGTCGCAATCTACTAATATTAATTTATCTGTTCTATGATCCATATTTACCTTCTTTCATAATTTATATTGATATTATAACACACTTTTGTGCTATTGTCAACCTTTATTTAAAATAGTTTTCAGTGGTCCAATCCGTCACCCACTCGTCAATCTGGGGTTCGCTGGTCCATTTAATTTCTCTGTTATAGGGTTTATATAGATCTCCAGAGAAGTAATCCTCGTAACACACAAGGACACCTGGTACCTTCTTGTACATGAGTCCCATGGCCTGATAGTTGCGATCTATTTGAGTTACAAGGTGTCTTGTCTCGACGTTAGTTCTGCTTGATACAAATATTGGATCGTTTGGATCTATAGTATTTTGATAAGTTTCACTATTTCCTAAAGTACCAAGATGCAGTTGAGGTTGGCGTATTGCTTCATCGCTATTATTAGTTATAAAACCTGTTTTGTCAAAAGAGCCTGAGTGTCTTACTTCCATCCAACTTTTAACTTGAGCCATAAGATCTCTACGATAAAGATAGTATACTTTATCTGCTTCAGCCAATACTTTTTCAAGCTGAAAGTTATCTCCTTCAAAATGGCTTGGCATGATCTTATAACATGCTTGATTACCAGCTTGTAATTCTTGAAATAAATTCCATCGGCTTAGATATGTATCAACCCAAGCATAAGAGGAGTAACCATATTGCGCTACTATAGTTTGCTTTGCTGGTAGTTTACCAATTGGGTGTGGCCTTTCATGAGAAAAAAGCTCACCTTTATAAGGCAAGCGATATTCTTCAGATTTCTTTAGAGTGAATGATGTACTTCCTGTCCTAAAATTAGTCAGGATAACAACGTTACGAGTCATACTTATCTTTTAGCCTTTCACGTCTTTGAGACTGTTTACGTTTATTCTTACGCTTTTCCTCTAGTCGTTGTTGGGTTTTATTATCTTTTCCAAACTCTTGCTCTGGGCGATTGGATTCTCGGAAATCCGTGTACCGCTTTGCCATGGTACATTCCTTATCGCATATCCATAGGGGTTGTAAATAGATCAGGATAAGCTTCTTCTAAACAAGCTCTAGTTAATCCTGGAATCTTAGTGTGTGATAACATGTGATTTGCTATAAGTTTAGCGTCGTCGTTATCAATAGCTTCTAATAAAGATATGAATAAGTTTTCACGTTTCATTTCTGGTTTCATGTTATCATAACCACCACCTTTAATGAAGATCTTTAAGCGTCTAGCTTCTCTATAAAGCATAGTCTTAGCTTCATCTTCAAATTCGTTTGGTTTCCACGGGGGTGGGCTTTCTGGTAACAGAAACTCAACATCTGTATCATAAACTAGACGTAGTACGTTGCGGAAAGGAATATTGTCATTCTTTCGAAGCAATGCTACTTTATCTGCTTTCTTTTTCATTGCGGGTAATTCAGAGAGAATCTCTGACATTGAATATCTAATGCTCATTTTAAAAGTCCTGTATATCGGTAATCAAGTTTTTCAACTTTTTCTTTACAAAGAAGTTAAAGAGATGCTGTCGTCCGACTTCCTTGGTATTGTTAAATTGGTACAGGATCTTATCCTTGTACTCCTGCGGAATTAAGCTTAAGTCAATCATTTGCTTATTCCTATTAAAGCGCAATTTAGTATCAGTATCCATACTATCAGGATCTGTTAAAAATTGTGTTAGTCTTTTCTTAGTCATTGGTTTTTGTCTTTCTCCAATAGCTAGACTATTATCAGCACTTAAGATATTCGGAATGCCATCTCCAACATCGCCTCTTAATACGTGCTCTTCTAAGTATTTATCTGGGTTGTCATGTCTTACCCACTTCTTCATAACGGGATTATATTGGTCCACGTTACCATAAGTTTGTAATTGAATGAAGTCTTTATCGCCAGATAGAATTAATATCTTTTCAGCACCTGTGTTCATAATAGTGCCCTTCTCGTGACAAAGAGTAGCAATAATGTCATCAGCTTCACAACGCTCAATATTGAGTACTGTGTATGGAAAGAATTCTTCGATCTCTTGTCTGATTCCATGAATTACTTCAAAGAGTTTGCCCCAATCCATTTCAGAAGCATCACGACCCTTTTTACGATTAGCTTTGTAATAAGGGAAGTAGTCTCGTCTCCAAACGTTTTTGTTATCACAACAGAGTACGATCTCGCCGTATTCTTTAGTGAATTTTTTTCGATTGAATCGAATTGAATTTAAGAACATATGACGAAGTAAATTCTCGTCTGGTTCCACGTTGTGATGATTACCAATACTCGCAAAGAGTGAGGCCAACATCACCTGGTTGTAGTCAACTAGTATCATAATTTTACCATATTTTATTTAATTGTAGAGTATATTATATCACACTTCATCGTCATTGTCAACCCCTAAATCATTTAATAATGTACTTTTAAGGCCTCCAGTCGTTGTTCCATCTTCATCTGTCTCAAGTATAGCCACATTCTGCAGTGCAAATTCTTGTAAAGGATGCGGTGCACCTAGAGTCTGCAGATGTAAAGCCTTTATCGCTTCAAAGATTAATATCATATTTGGAAAATACTTATTGATGTCTTCATCAAAATCGCATCCCGCTCTTGCCATTTCTGATAGAACGTTTTCCCATATAATCTCAGCTAAATCGTTAGCATAAGATTCTTTATACATCTGAAGATTTTCTTTTACCTCTTCAGCCGTCCTTGGCGCTTTAAAATCTAACCTAGGGAAATTAATTACGTTACTTGGTTTCTCTTTGTCCACTAGTAATATTCCTTAAAAGTGTGTTCCACATAACTTGGAACGATTGTATGTTATTTCTTGCTAAGTTAAAGCGATCGCTATAAGTAAATCCACTGAAGTACTTAGGATTTTCTTGTATTTGCTGTAACAACGAACGTGCTACTGAAAACGCGTAATTAGCATGGTCTTGAACATTTTCTGTCCAATCGTACATGATCGTAGCGTTCTGCGATGTTTCAGAAAGTGCACCATAATTTGGATGGATACAAATAACTTGACTCTTAATAGCTTCAATCAAAGCAATACAAGATGTTTCTTTCCAAATATTCGGATATAAGAATATATGAGACTTACCTAAAGCTTCTAAAACTTCTTCGTTACTCTTAGCACCATGATAGGTCATATTTGGATGAGCTTCAATAGTCTTAAATAAACCTGAGTAAGCTTCATCACGTTGAGGCCAACCATAGATCTCAAAACTTGAATATACATCTAAATGAATATTGTCAAATTGTTTTGCTAGAGCGTCAAAAATTGGTACTAACAGTTCTAATCCACGATGTGGAGTAGTGTGATAAATGAAACGTATTGTTCCCATATCTTTTTCTTTAGGCTGATATGCTGTTTCTACTGCGTTATGTATTACACTACACTTTGAATACGGAATACCATATCTTACAATGTATTGATCTCTTTGCCATGCAGATACAAATACGAACCAATCAAACTTTTCCCATCCACCATCTTTAAGAATCTTATTCTCTGGATCTTCTGCCAAATCGTGACACCATAAGATGTTTGGAACATCATCATATAATTCTCTTGGTCGAGATAGATGAATAGCTGCTTTTTCTAAAAGCTCTTTGTCAACTGAATCAACAAGACGCTGTCTCATCATTTCAGTTCCACCTTTTGAATTGGCGGACAGTTCTGATTCTACGATCTCACCTTTATATACTACACTCATTTTAATTCCTCATTCATAATTTGCTTCTCCTAAAATCATTTCGAGCGTTTTCTTTCCGCCCTTTTTGTCCCACCAATCTTTTAAAAACTCGTACGAGTAAATTGCAGATTGTGCTTGTTGGTTATAATAATATATATTCTTTGAACGAAAGTCTGTAACGTTCTGATTAAATAACGGGAAGGTATAAACTTTGCCAAAACCATGAAGTACATTATTTTCAAATGAAGGTGGTGCACCTAATGGCATCTTATAATGAATAGCACCTTCCTTTGCACCATCAAAATAATACTCAATAATCTTTAGAGCATATTCTCTCGTAAGAGCATAAGCTTGTAATCCATGATCCCACAGTTTACGACGTCGAATAACCATAGGTGGATATTCAGTACCATGCTCGTATGGATATTCAAAAACGTTACAAAGATGCAATGCACCCCAGTCGTCTTTAACACTATCAATAAACTCAGTCAGAGTAAAGTTCCAATGCTCTACAGCAGAAAAATCTACATCGTCTTCAAAGAATAATCCATATTCTTCATCGGTGTTTTCGTACCACCATTTAATAGTAAGCAAATGAGATGATGTAACACCCGGTGTCATTTGCTTTAACAGATCTGGGTCACCAACAAATTCTATAGAATCTTTATTATATCGTTGGTAAACATGCATGTTAACATCGTCAACTCCAAGCTTTGAAAACTCAGACTCTGTATATGCTTTACGATCTGGACAATCAGCTAGATTGATTACGTTAGGCTTTGGTATCTGCTGTAATTTGTTCAATGTTATAATCTTCTTTCAATTCATTGTAAATATCAGTTAGTGCACTATGGAAGTTTCTAACTGAACCATTGTTATGTATTCGATATGTCTTAACATTAGTTTCTTCTTCTAAGACATAAGCCGTATCAATAGCAGTTGTGTGATTAATAGTAATTTCTTTAATTAAATTGCCATTGAAATATTTTCTAGAGTCTGTAGAATAGTCACACCCTTCACGAGTTAACTGAACGATGATAATATTTTCTGCACCGACCTTTTCAATTAAAGGCTCTAACTCTTCTATAAATCCGCCATCAGCGATCGCGTATTGCAATCCTTCTTCTACTTCTTCAGCAACCAATCTACCAAAGTAGTCTAAACCTTCTTTGGGTTTCATAATATCTTCTGATACATGGATCATAGCTTCTCTACGAGACATGAAGTTTAAAGCGAGTTCTTGGCGCTCTTTTAAGTCTCTGTTATTATAGCCTTCCATGAACCATCGTTCGTCACACTGAAAATGGTTGATAGTTTCTTTGAATAACTGATACTTAAAGGATAAATTACCAAAGCCGAACTTCTCTTTATACAAAGAAGCTGCCTCATCTTTACCACACGCTGGTGGTCCGTTAAATATTACTATCATTTAATTGTTCCGTTTGTTTATAGAATCCTAATTTACAAATATAATATGCATCTACAACATCTGTTATTGGATTCATTGAATTGTTTATTATACCACATTCTGCACGAATGTCAACCCCTGTTTCTTCTTCAAAGGCTTCAATCATTAAATCTTTATTTGCATTACCTTTACCGCAACCAAACTTTTTAATCATTGTTGGTGGATATACATCAAAGGGAATTCCTTTCTCGTATAGTTTGTGTTTAAACAAACCACAGTTTTCAGCAATCTGAAATACTCTACCAACTGCACCAAAAGCGTATCCTTCAATTCCAACAAAGTCGCATTCAAAACATTTCTCTTGCGACCAAGTACCAATGAGATTGTATCTCTCTTGGTCTGTTGTCCAGCTGTCAGGATACATCGTTGCTCTGTATCGGCCTTTGTCACCTTGTAGCAATTTATCGCGTTTAACATAATAGTAAAAGGTGCAATTATCATAATTCCATTCTTCACCTTCATGTACACATATAGCTGGACTACTTAAACTGTAGTCAACACCTGCATATTTCATAATAACCTCTCATAAAAGAGGTATTTATATCAATCAGCACGATAAAATATGTGAGATCCTATTGTTCCTATTTGATTAAGCGAACTTGCCCAGTATGGTTCAATTGAAGTTGTATGGTAATGAGTAGCACCTTCTGTAATACCTGCCATGCGACCTTCATTTATTGATTGATGTGCAACTAAAAGTGATTCGTTCCATGCGTCACTTTCTGCAGGTTCATCTGACTTGCCATCACAGAACCAACTGAACTGACAACGATTCCTTACGGGTATCATATCTAATGGATCTTTCCATGACGGTTTCATTTCTGCTTGATAGATTACACTACAAATTGTATGTGGGTAACGACGATCATATACACGGTTCATAACCACATCAGCAACTGCAAATTTACCAGCAAGATTCTCAGATCTACTTTCGTGGTAAATATTAAGCGCCATACAATAAGTATTTTCATCAACTAACCACTCATCGCCATGTCCAACTACGTCCCAATCAATTGCAGATGAACTGACATCGGTAGTAAGAAGTGTAAGAAACAATACGTTAGTTAGTTTCTTCAAGTGTTATCACCATCTCGGTATTTCATTTTAGATTTATCAAAGAGTTTATATTCTTTGGGTTTAAGGAGCCTGTGAAGTATTCCACCTTTCTCCCAAATTAAAGGAATGTATTTCTTTGAATCTTTCTCAAACACCATATGTATTCCTATATAAGTGAGTAAGAGAAAGAAAACAGTTATAGCAACTCCAAATAAGTTAGTTAATATTTCTATCATAGTTTTTCTCCAGCATCTAATTGCTTAATTTGGTCAAGTACTTTATTTGCTTCTTCTGTTACTGTGGAGTAACTCATGATATCGCCTGACCGTTGTAGTACCATTGCATCATACAATAACTTTTCGTATTGTGTTTGCAGTTTCTTTCTTGGGTCTTTTTTAAATAATCCAAACATTAGTCTTCTCTCTCGCCAAATCCATAATCAATAACGACTGGGAATCTTGGTATTCCATCAGGTGTTTCATTAAAGTATCTAAGTGTAGCCCAATTTGGCATATTGCCTTCATTCCATAATTTACTTAGTACTCCTTGTTTACCTCTTACTCCTGCACCAAAGTTTGTTCCATCAGGTTTACGTAATACAAAATGTTTTACGTGTCCTGCCCAGTTACCTTTACCTTCTAACATTGACACGACATCAAATTCATCGGTAAGAAATTCTTTACGCTTTAAAAGATATTTACTTCTTTTGTTTTCGTATGCTTTATCATGTCGTACCATTTGGCCTTCGTAGCCGTCTTCAGTCCATTTTGAATATAGCTCATCAAGAGAATCTTGTGATTGTGTTAAAACGGTATCGACTGTTTTAATTGTTATCATATCAGAAAGTTTTCCGCATAGCTTAAAAAATCTATCTGAGAATATTAAGTCTTTATTATAAGAGTCATGCATATCATAAACATGGTATTCTACTAATTTTGCAGCCTCTAATATATCGTCTTCTGTAGTTTTTTGTTTACGAACAAGAGATGTAATTTTATTGAAATCATCTTTAAGCGCATGGTTATATAGCTCACCATCAAATATGTACTCTGGATTCTTATCAAAGAGTGGTTTAATTTCTTCCCATATATGAGGGCAACTTGTGATTGGCTTATTTGCTCTTGTCCAAAGTCCGTCTTTGTTCGCAATACAACGAATACCATCAAGCTTTGGTTGAGCAATTATTGGAAACATATTATCGTCTTGCTTATATCCACCAGCTAACATTGGTTTAAATGCAGTATAAGAATCAATGTCTTTGATATCTTTGAAATACTCTTTTTCCATTCTACGATCAAAGAGACTCATTGCTTCAGATATTGCTTGTGTTTGAGCAGTAGTTGCATTAGAACGTCCAACATTTTTTGCTTTACTTTCGTTCCAGCCGGATGTGACTTTCTTTCCGTCTTGTAATCCTGCAATACTTCTAACAGCTGCAACATCATCAGAGTCCCATCCATATTGAATAGTTAGTTGTCTGATTTTACCTTTTGTATCTCTTTTATAAAGAGTGGGTAGCGATGTTATATTTTCCATAAGCGTTTCCATTATTTAAATTATAAGTATATTATAACACATTTGAATTGATTTGTCAACATATATTTTTCTTTAAGTAATTAAACTCAGTCATCTTTTTCGTTCTTCTCATCTGCAATTTTTTCGAAGTCATCTCTTATTTCTTCTAGAGCATCTTCAAGATATTTTAAGTGTGGCATCACTTCTTCTTTTTTACCGAAGATAGCATCCCAGTTATCAGCGTAAGCTTTTGTATCTGATTTACGTTGCTGTGATCCTTTACCACCATGCCATTGCTTAGTCATAATTTTTCCATCGCTTGTACTATACGATCAACTTCAGGATCATTAAGGTGTCCGTAGATACCAACATCGCCTGACCATGAATATTCGCTCATGAAATCTAAAGGAGGCTTAACAAAATCTTGGGTTGCTCTATCCATAAAAGCTATTTCCCATAAACCTGCCCTATATCCATATGAACCAGTAAATTGTACAACTGATAAGATATAATCATCGTAATCAAATTGCATTCTATAACCGTCATGGTGTGGTTGTTTTTCTGGCCATTGTGTCATACTTATTTACCTATATGTTCTATGTCACTCCGCGGAATGACTTGATATGCACCTTTGTTATATGCAGGTGCTACTGTGAATTTTTTACTTTCTTCTCTCTTCCAACTATTGTCAATAGACCGACAAGCTTTTGTCATTGTAGCTGAAGGATATTTATCGCTACTATCTTGTCGACGATAAGTTTTTGGAGCCTCGTAAGGCTTGAAAGTATTTTTAAGTTTGATTTTACCAAAGCAGTAGTCAAGGTAGTCTGAGAAATTATTGTATCTCAGATCATGCATACCTTTCTGCTTCATAAATTTGTTGTGTTTACGCCACTCGACTTCAAGCTCTTGTAGACGAGCTTTGGTAATTTTAGATGTGTAACGTTTAGATTGGATTGTAGATAACCCACGCGCTAATGCCATAAAAAAACTCCATAATAAAAAAGTGGTTGGTGGTCGCTTCTTTGGCGTTCCGTTCCTACACAGTATGGTACTCTCCGTGGAGACGTATCGGTAGTTCAGGTGTTGCTCCCGAAGGCAGTAGTCCGTTAGGATTTACCCACCAACCTATAATATATTATATCACAATTAGATTGGTTTGTCAACCTTTATTTGTAATGTTTTTGTCCTTTTGCATTATAAGGGCTAAACTCTGAAGATACTCTTTTCAGCTCCCTCTTACATGCTTCTGCCTTTTTGCGCTTTCTTTTTGCAGTTGGCTTTTCATAAAATTCTCTAGCTCTTAGTTCTTTTACGATCCCAGCTTTTTCAATCTGTTTTCTAAATTTTCTAAGTGCTATATCAAAGGGCATGTCCCTTTGTGGTCTCTTATCTTTAGGGTGTCTAGGCCCTGGTGTGAGATCAACGGTTCTACCATTAATCTCACTGTTTTTATTTTTACTGTATATCATTAAACAATATTAGTTGCTTGTGGGCCTTTAGCGCCTTCCATGATATCAAATGTAACTTGTTGATTTTCTTCTAGCGATGTATATCCTTCACCTGCTATACCCGAGTGATGTGCAAACACATCTGCTCCGCCGTTGTCGTCGGTAATGAAACCAAATCCTTTAGTTGCATCAAACCATTTTACTTTTCCTGTACTCATTCTTTCTCTCTGTTGTGAAGTCTTACCTTCGTTATTAAATTCTAAAAGGTAATCCCTTTCAATATAAGTATATTATAACACATCAAAGGGTATTTGTCAACTGTTTTATTCATTTATTTCTTTCATGTGGACTGGAATGCCGTGATCTGTGTATCCAACAATTCTTTCATCATAGCAGATAATCATAGTAAGCATAATAACTGCTGCTATTAATAATGGACTGAAGTTGATTAGGAAGTTTTTGTTGCGATTGTTCATATTATCAAAATGGAATGGGCCCTACTTAGAGCCCCTAACTTATTTTTTATTCGGCGATTGCAGGTATTTCAACCTTTCTTCTAACAAATTCATTGCGAATTTTTTGACGAAGTTTTGGTTGACAGTTACGACCTGTATAAGTGCTAACCAACTCTCCAATTGGTGTACTTCTCATAAAAAATCTTTGAGTGTGCTTCTTTCCACTAGCCTTCTCTCTAACTGTTTGATTTTCTTTAAATTTAATTGGCATATCAATTCTCCATTATTTAAGTATATTTACCGGTAGCCATTAGCTTATCATATTTTGCTTTATCAACATAACCTGACTCTAATAACTTTTCTCTGTTGAGTAAATGAGCAGCTAGAGTATCTCCTTTAGATCCACCTGTGTAAGGTACACAATGACCTTCTTCAGACATAACAACAGTAGCAGGACGCCATGAGTCTGTTGTTGAACAGTATACATCAAAGTCTCCAAGGATACGGCCGAACTTACCTTTCATATCTTCGCCGTCTCGAGCAACCTGAGTTCTCAATGTTGGTTTTGGTCCAAGTAATTCTTTTAATCTTTTACCAGCTGCCTTTCCAAAAAGTTTTTCAACCTTATTTCTAGTTCTAGATTCTGGAGTATCAATTCCCATAATACGAACTCTTTCGTCTCTTAACCAGATTCCAAAGCCAAGATCGATGTCTACATCTACTGTATCGCCATCTACGACTTTAATTAATTTTGTTCTATACTCGTACATCATTCAGCCCTTTGTTTAGTGTTTCGCTCAATCCACGTTGTAGTTCTACCAGCTTTCTTTTCTTCCCAATCTTCAATTGCTTTCTTAATTGAATCTTCTGCTAAAACAGAACAATGTATTTTAATTGCGGGTAGTTCTAAAGCTTCTGCGATTTCGCTGTCTTTAATTAGTTTTGCTTCTTCTATTGTTTTACCGACTAACATTTCAATAAACATTGATGAGCTTGCGATTGCTGAACCACAACCATAGGTTTTGAATTTGACATCAATAATTTCTTCGGTCTCAGGATTTAACTTAAGATCGAGTTTCATTACATCACCACAAGCAGGAGCGCCAGTCATTCCTGTTGCTACATTAGGGTCATCAGGATCAAACCTTCCGACTCCGTGTGCTGCAGGATTATTGGTTACCGCTTCAAATCTGTCGAGTACTTTTTTAGAATAAGCCATATAGCCTATTTATACTAAATAAAACTAAAACCTACAATAAGAAATATTATCACCCATAAAGCTACACCAAAATATATTAAAGCTTTAATACTCCACTCTTGTAAGTTATCTAATAATTTGTTTAACACTTATATTCCTTTGATTCCATATCTTACACCTCTGAGAAAGCTTAATAGGTCTTTATAATCACCAATGTATTCGCCATCTACTATGATAAGTGGAATCTTTGTCATATCAGCATTGGCTTCAACAGCTTCTAAATAGTATCGTCGATATACTATATCGTAGTATTCGTATTCAACACCAAACTCTTTGCATTTTTTCTTAGCAGTTTCACAAGTACCACAAGAAGCTACGCCGTAAATTTTAATCACTTAGATGGATTCTTCCTATGAATAAATCTTAATTTACGTTCTTCATCCCATTCAGTAGCAGGAAGAGGATTGTCTCTATCAAATAGCTTCAATACTTGTTCTTTAGTTAATATCTCAGTGTCGGTAATAGTTTCACCCAACCACTTCTGTGAAAACTCATCTGCTGATTCTGTTGACACAGTATCTTCAGCCCATTCTATTTGTTTAGCTGGATCTTGAAGAATATCAATTTCAGTGTTCTCTTTTTGTAATTCTTCAACAGGTATCACATAAGTTTGTCGAAATATTGACACAGTATTAACTTTAACATATTCAGTCATTAATCTTTCTCCACTAAAGCTTTATCTGCAAGTGGTAGTGGTTCTAACTCATCTTGCATAATTTCAGATTCAGTCTGAAGAACACGTGACTCAAATGGTGCACCTATCTCTCTTGCGTACACAGTTTTACCCTTATCGGGGCTTTCATAGATTTTTGGCATTATTCCCAAATCTCCTTATTAAATAAATCGTTCTGAAGAGGCTTTGGAAATGTACTTTCCTCGTACCCTTCTTTTTCAAGCTGTTCCTCGTAAAAAGCTTTTAATGGCTTATACGCATTTTCTATCTGAACAGCAAGTACTCCGCCTGATTTTAGTACCCATTCTACTTCATTAGCAAGTACTCTAGATAATCTAATCTCTTCTGTTGTACCTCTGTTTGAAATTTCAAAATCACTCATGATATTCTCCTAACATAATTTATTATATTATATCACATTTTAAGGTGTTTGTCAACCTATAATATTTGTTATTGCCCAATTAATTGTTGCAAACGATAATAACATTAATCCAAATACAACAACTTGTAGCACACTTGCGTATGCTATTTGAGTCATTGGATGTATGTCTGTTAGTTTTTCGATGAAAGACTCATCAGGTGATAAGTTAACTACCCGCAAAATCTTTTCTTCAGTTGTTTTCTTAGACATATAAACTTACTTTAGTACCTTTGGTTGATGTTGGACACCGATACTTTCTTACCTTCACTTTAATTTTCATTTAATAATTCTCTTTAATAACTGTTCTACTTCCGGAAATTCATCCATACAATCAACCATCATATCAATTTCATCTAATCGATCGAGCTCTTCGCTCATTTGAAATGACCAATGGGCTGCACGCATATGTTCCATAAACGCGTTTAACTCAATCCAATTCTTATAGTCGTTTTCTGATGGATACTCTTCACTCATTTGAATAGTCCTATTTTTTCCCCGGCTGCTTTACGACGATCGTACTCTTCTGGAGTAGAAGGATATCTCCACCCCCATAATGCGCCTAAAGCCATAAAGGATCCAGAGTAAGCTACTGCTTTCCAGTTCCCAGTTGTTACAATCATTAGGATTAAAGCAAAGGCCATAAAACCTAACATCATGTATTTTGCTTTCTGTGGAAACACTTTCTTAGTTTCCCAATTAGTTAAAAATGGTCCAAACAGTTTATGTCCGTATAACCATGTGTGCATTTTATCTGAACTCTTTGCAAAACAATAGGCTGCGAATACAGCAGGTATACTAAAAGGTATTCCTGGAAGTATTACTCCAACGTACGCTACGCCTAAACTTAAAAATCCCAAACCACCCCATGCTAATTTTTTAATATTCATTTTGTTCCTTTAACTTACTACGGCTTTAATATTTTCAGCGTGAATAATGATAGCGTTTTGCCCTGCCATTCTCACTGGTAATCCTTTACTCCAATCTAAGTAAATTGTACAACCTTTAGTGATTGCTGTATCTACTGTAGGACCAGTTGCCATTACGATACCTGGTTCTGATGCCGTCGTTTTAACATCTGCTGATAGAATAATTCCACCTTCAGTTCTTTCTTCTTTGGGAGCAGCTGCTACTAACACCTGATCGCCTAACATTTGTATAGCCATACTATATTTTCCTTCGGTTTAATGTGGTAGTTAATCCGCCACGTTGTTCTTCAATTTCCATATTCATTACTTGACTTGCATCAACTAATGGTTTCTCTGGAGTTTCAAGTTCTCTTTTAAATGCAGCAGTACTTACAATCAACAGCATAATAGCAAGTGGATCAAATACAAATATAATTATAAGTATAATCCAACGTGCTGCGTCGTCATAGTATTCCGTTGCTTCGTTTCCGTATATCATATCAGCGATATACTTAATAGGTCCAAGTTCTGCTTCTTGATCTAACTGTTGTCTTAATATTGGCATCTTTTCTTCGTTCAGTATAACTATTTCATCAACAAGAATATCAATTTGTTTATTAATATCTGTTCGTTCTGTAGTCTGAACTTTGTTTACATAATTACGATCTTTAGCTTGACTAGTCTGTAAGACATAATCTAAACTTTCTAAACGCCCTGACAAATTGTTTAATTGTAATTGTTTACCATCTAATCTTTTATCAATAATACTTGCTTCGAGGCTATAGCTATCACCGGTTATAGCAGCATCAATATGTGCTTTGGAAAGATATCCAAAAATACCCATTGATGTAATTAACATTAATACAACTATAGCTACAGTAAAATAAGCACGTACTAAATTATTAACGCGATCCCATTCGTAGTGTAACCATGCTGCAGAAACAATTTTACCAAACTCTAATACACTTGCCATAAAGGCGATACTCAAAGCAGCACCACTAAAGATTGTCATTAAACCGACAATACTAAAGTAGGCAGCCGTAGATGCTAAAGTAAGAGATGTGAATAAGGTTAACCATTTCATAATATTATTTAGGCAAATTTAAATATTTTCGAACGCGTCTACTAGTGCCTCAACTAACTCATACATCATTGTGGTTGTGTGTATGGGGGTGGGCGTAATTCGTAATCGTTCTGTACCTTTATCAACCGTTGGATGGTTAATTGGTTGAACATAGATTCCATGTGTATTTAAAAGATAATCTGAAATCGCTTTACAACGTTTAGAATCTTTAACCATAACAGGAATAATATGAGTACAAGCTTCTGGGTGTACTTCAAGTCCAGCTTCTATAAGCAGTTCTTTTACAATTAAACTGTTGCGTTGATGTTTCTCTCTAACCTCGTTAGTATCTTGCAAGTATCGTATTGAGGCAATAGAGCCAGCACACATTACAGGAGATATAGAAGTTGTGAATATAAATCCACTTGCTACAGATCTTATAGCATCAAGAACAACACTATCACCAGCAATATAACCTCCGTGGCCACCGAAAGCTTTTCCTAAGGTACCATTGATTATATCTACTCTATCTTGTATACCAAGCTTTTCACAATATCCAGCACCAGTATCTCCGTAGAGACCAACTGCATGGACTTCATCAATATATGTTATTGCTCCGTACTTATCTGCTAAATCGCAAATTTCTTTAATAGGTGCAACATCACCGTCCATAGAATAAACAGACTCAAAAACAACACAAGGAGTTTTACCTTCAAGTTGGCAAGTTTGTAATGCTAATTCAAGTTCATCTAGATTATTATGAGTAAAGATCATCTTAGCTGCACGAGAGTGGTTTATTCCAACAATCAATGAAGCGTGATTTTTACTATCTGAAACAAAACAAATATTAGGAATAATTTTACTTAATGCGATCATGCTCCATTCGTTTGCAACATAAGCTGAAGTGAATAAAAGGCCAGATGGTTTAGAATGTAATTTAGCTAATACTTTTTCTAACGTAACATGATAGTGGGAGGTACCACCAATATTACGAGTACCTCCACTGCCACTTCCAGTCTTTTCTAAAGCTGTTGTCATGGCATCAATCACATATTGATTTTGACCCATACCTAGATAATCGTTGGAGCACCAACTAATTATTGTTTTTGGACTATATTTAGAATACCACGTAGCACGAGGAAACTTACCGCGCTCTCTAACTATATCGTTAAAGACACGATAGTTTCCATCGTCCTTAAGTTTATCTAAAACATTTTGAAATGGTGTTGCATCAATCATTATTTCTTACTCGATTAAGTTGCGTAGGCGTTATCCCATTCTCCAGTCAAACCAGCAACCTCATATTCGGTTACACGATTCTCAAAGAAGTTTGTGTGGTCTGCACCGTTTAATACCCATTCCAACCAAGGAAGTGGATTCTCTTTTACCTTGAAGTTTGGCTTCATACCAAGTTGAAGTAGTCTTCGGTCTGTAATATAACGAATATATTCTTTTACTTCAGCTTTATCTAGTCCTTCGATAGCACCCATTGAATAAGCAAGTTCAATAAACTTATCTTCAAGATCTACAATGTCTTTTGACATCTCATAAATTTCTCTTTTAAAATCGTTATCTACAACACGACTGTGCTCTTTAATAAATGCTTTAAATAGTTTTGAGTTACCTTCAACGTGAATTGATTCATCACGGATAGACCACTCTACTACCTTACCCATACCTTTCATTTTACCGTAACGTTGAAAGTTAAGTAACATAACGAAAGAAGCAAATAAAGCAACACCTTCGTTGAATACTGATTTAGCAAGAGATAAACCAAGGCCTCGTAGTGTGTTGGTGTCTGCTTTACGCATATACTCGATCTTATCGGCCATTTCTGAATATTCTAAGAACGCGTGGTACTCACTGTCGGGTAGTCCAAGGGTTTCATTTAATAATGCGTAAGCTCTCTGATGGATACCCTCACGAGCTGCAAATGACCCTAGCATATTCCTAATTTCATTATTCTTAAACTTAGGTATAAACTGATCATAATAGTTTTGGCCGACTGCAACATCTGATTGAGTAAACAAACGAAGAATATTAGTAACATATTCTTTTTCTACAGGAGTCATCTTACCCATTTTCCAATCAGCTACATCTTCTGATAAGTCAAGCTCATCTTCAATCCAATGCATCTTCTCATGTCTTGTTGTAATTTCAACAGCCCATGGATAATGGAACGGCTTATATGTTTCTGAGAACTCTAATAACCCGCCTTGCTTCTTAACAAGCGTGTCGGCGATCGCCATGAGGTCGTTATAAGTTCCAATGTGTTTATCATCAATAAAAATTTGCGGTACTGATCGTACTTGCTTACCATTAGATATCTTTTGGTAAAACGATAATCGTTGTTCTTCATCGTCTAATACGATTTTTGTATATTGTATTCCTCTTTGCTTAAACCAGGCTTTGGCTTTTTCACAAAAAGGACAGTTAGATTTTGTGTATATTGTTACATCCATTTTCTTATCCTTGGCAACTTGGACAGTCATCTTGTTGATCCTCTTGGTTCGGCGAGCTGAATTGTACTGTTTGTGGGTTAATAATATCATCTAACATTTCTCTTGCAACTTTAGTAGTTACGTTTTCTGCTTTGTTAGATGTTTCCGTTCTTAAATAATATAGACCCTTCGTTCCTTGTTTCCAGGCTTCATAATGTACTTTGTGTAATGTTTGTTTATCAGCATTTGCAGGGAAGAATATGTTTAAAGACTGACCTTGACATAGATGTCTCTGTCTTTGTCCTGCTAATCTGATAAGTGCCAGCTGATCCAATTCAATAGCTGTCTTAAATACTTCTTTTGTATGATCATCTAAAAACACAAGATGCTGAACACTGCCACCATTAGTGATAATCATTGACCATACATCGTCTGTATTCTTTCCGATTTTATCCAATTCTCTTTCGAGGTACGGATTCTTATTTAGGTGACTTCCGACCCTAGTCCTAGAAGTAAATGCATTTGCTTTCCAAGGTTCAATACTTGGAGATGTATTTACGATCATTGAACTATTTGCGTTTGGAGCGATCGCTAACATATGTGCGTTTCGTCTACCAGTACCTTTCATATCTGGGGCTTCGCCTCTTTGCTTGCCCATTTTTAAAGTTGCTTCTACTGATTTTGTTTTCATACTTAAAAAGATATCTTCGTTAATCAGATCAGCTTCTTCGCTGTCAAATGCAACCATATGCTTTTGTAAGTATGAGTGGAAGCCCATTGCTCCGAGACCTAATGATCTCTCTTGTTGTGCACTATAACGTGCCTTACTAATTTCATCACCAGCATTATCAATAAAGAACTGTAATACGTTATCCAAAAATACAATAAGATCTTTGACCATATTAGTATCTTTCCAATCATCATACCTTTCTAAATTAACTGAAGATAAACAACAAACTGCTGTTCGTTCTTCGTTGGTGACTAAGTGAATCTCATTACATAGATTTGATCCTTTAATTGATAAACCTAAGTCCTTTTGAGATTGAGGTAACGCTGCATTGGCAGTATCAATAAAGTTAACATAAGGTTCACCAGTTCTATATCTTGTTTCTAAAATGAGTTCCCATATTTTACGTGCAGATACTGTTTCTCTAACTACCTTATTATTAGGATCTAGAAGATCCCACGAGTCACCAGATTTAACTGCTTCCATAAATTTATCAGTTACATTGACAGCATGATGAAGATTTAGATTCTTCCTATTCACGTCACCTGTCGGTATTCTCATATTAACGAACTCTACAATATCAGGATGGTCACAATCCATATAAGCAGCATAAGAACCTTTACGTGTTCGTCCTTGTCTATAAGCTACCATATCGGCATCAACTGTATGTAGAAATGGCATCGGCCCTGGTGCCTTATTAGATACAGCTCTGACGTCTGACCAATGACCACCAACTCCACCACCTTTAACTGATAACCAGCGTAGTTCAGCAGAATGATCAATCAAACCTTCTAGAGTGTCTGGAACGTATGTTAGAAAACATGAGATGGGTAGTGATTTAACTTCTTCACCTTTTAGTATTGCGTTTGATAGAACAGGAGATGAGAACATAAAATAACCTTGAGATACATAATCGTATATCCTTTGTGCTAATTTCATATTACCATTACTAAAAGCTACTGAAGCTCTTGCGAATGCTTGCTGCGGGGATTTTTCATCTTCTCTACAATAGTAGTCTTGCAATAACTTCAATGATTGTTCTGATAATATTTTGTTTCTTTTGTTGTCGACTTCTATCCCGCAGTATTGCATACTACTCTCCTAATTATTTAATTTGATTTTATTATTTTGGGTGCTGTTGCGAAGAGTCATTACGATTTTTTCCAGTAGTTTAACTTCATTTTTGCTTCCAATCCTTTATACGCATTATTTCTTAAGGTACCCTCTATATCTTTATAGCCGTTGAGTACCATCTCATTTATATCTTTACCTGGAATATCTGTTGGCCATATCACGATTTTATAACCATCGTCTATTATTTTCTCCATTCGTTTGTGAATCTCTTTATTGCGAGGTTCAGAATCGAATACAAATACAGCATTTTCTGTATTGTTGAGAGCATTAGTATTTCCGTCAGCACCTGCCATTGCAACTGCATTCTTTAAAAACATACTATCAAATGCACCTTCAACTACGTAATACTGGTTAGCGAAGTTGACTGTGTCGAGGCCAAATATTTTTGGTTTATCCTCAAACATGATAGTAATATATCGCAGCTTTGAGTCTGGTTTAAAACTTCTTGCTGAAACACCAAACATCTTCTTATCTTTATCGAAGAACGGAATTACTAAACGAGGCTCATCACGCTCTACGCTTTCGAATTTATCTGGTATTATACTATTTACCCAAGTCTTAAACTTTGGAGTGTAGTACATGCGATAATGTTGCGCAGAAGGTATTTCCCTCTCTAATATATATAATTTCGCATAATGGTTATGGTCTAGTTGGCTAACTTTTTTTATACTTTTTATTGCTGATTTGCTGTTGAACTTAGGTGTCTCAAAGGTTGTCCTTTCAAGTATAGATTTTTCATCACCTGGTTTCTTATGCTTGCTCATAAACTTCTCAGACACATAAGATTTAAAGGCAAGAGGATCTACTTGTTTAAGAAAGTATGAGAAAGATTGACTAGCATTACAGTTGTGACAATAATAAACGAAGCTATTATCTTTCTCAAGAAGCCAACCTCTAGCTTTAGAGCGAGACTTTTGACTGTCACCACATAATGGGCAACGGAAGTTTATTCTGTAGGGGTTGGTACGTGTTACTTTAAATCTCTCCATCCGACCGGCGAGAGATTGTGCGTACTGTATATCAACGTAATCAATCATATAAGTTTTACTCAATTCAATTTATGAGACCATTATATCACATTTTGGCCTATTTGTCAACCGTTAAATAATTTTATAAGTCTTACTCAATTTAACTTATGAGACTATTATATCATATTTTGGTCTATTTGTCAACCTTTATTTATGTTTTTCCGGTCATCATGTCAATCATGTAGTTACCAGCTGCAGTAGCGATAGCGACTGCTCCAAGCATATAATACTTGAGATTCTCTAATCCACGAAGACGCTTTTCTTGTTCATCAATCTTAATATCAAACTCTTTAGTTAGAGTTGTAATTGCTACTAAAGTACGCTCTCGGCTGCCTTCCATCCACGTCCTAAGCTTTTCATTATGTTCTTGGTGGGCGGCTTGTGCGTCAGCCATTCCTTTGGTCATCGCGAGGTTGAATCTATACTTGTGATCGTCAAGCTCTTCTTTAAAAGCAAATCTTGACTCTATAGCTACTCTAGCAGAATTATCTATCTTGCTTTCAACCTTGTTGAGCTTAGACTCAAAAGTTTCAAGTACCTGCTGCTGAACTGCGATGTCTTGGCTGATTGCTACCATTTGATCCATGGCTTCATCAACTTTATCGAAGAATCGTTCAATATTCTTTAAATCATTTTTGATTAAAGCAATATCGGTTTTTATGGGATTTAATTCATCCGACACAGGCTACTCCAGATTAGTTGGTTTATTATTCCACATGGCTCAACGAGCCACCATTCCATTTCTTTGCTCATTTGCTTTCCTTGCGGTTGTTGCAGAAGTGTCGTCAATAGTATTTATTCTTAAAAGTATTAAACTTAAGATAATAAATATATTGTTTTTTTATTGACTAAGAGCAGACTAGAATGGGCTAGTTGTTATCTGGTTGTCCGCCTGTTGAACTATCTTTTTTAGTATTAGTGGTTACCTCTTTGTAGTAAACAATAACCTCACCTAATTCTCTGATATATCTACGCAGCTCTTGGAAATTTGCAGCTTGAACTTCGTAATTCTTTACAGTGGTTGCTACAAATACTATAGAACCTCCGCCTGCGATTTTGTTTTCATCAAGGAATCTATCAAGATATGTATAACCTACTGGCCATAACGGATTATCTCTTTCAGATAAGTCACATGCTTTAGGTCTTTTTAACTGTTCTATACCTTTATCATCAAACTTCTGTGGTTCAAATGATATTGATCTTTTACAAGGGTTTGTAATAACAGCTTCTGATACAACACTCATCTGAATATCGGCTAAATTAATCGGCCGTGGTAATTGAGGTTGTATAATGTTAATCGGTACAGGCTTACTAATTATCTCTACTTGTCTTTGAGGTAATAAACTACATCCACTAACTATCGTCGTTAGCAGTAGCAGTGACACTAATGTTCTTGCTATCATTCTCTATCTCCTCAAATACTTTTTTCGTACCATTGTTAATACGAAGCTCAATCAAACCAGGTTTTTTAATAGCTAGTAAGTCGAGATTGTGCTTTTTAAAGATTTCAAGATATGAATCTTTTTCTGCTTCAATTGCTTGATTTGCACGAGCCATATTACCAAGGGCTTCACCTTGTTTTTCATAGGACTCTTGAATAGCTACGATCGTAGCTTTTTGTTCTTCAATAGCAAATTCGAGTTTGACATTGTTGCCTATTAAGGTTTGATTCTGATCGAATAGGTAATAACAACCTCCGCCGAGAACCAATATTAATGTTAACCATACTTGTGTCATCACTCTTCCTCAATACGATACAATAAGCCACTAACTGAACGAACAGTAACTAGCTTACCGGCTGCAGTAATAAAGCTCAATTCTTTCCAGTTGCTCTTTTTAATCTTACGAACACCTGTAAAAGTTTTATCGTCTAAATTGCCAAATTTGGAATCATAGGAAACGATAATTGTATACCGTTTTCCTATGAACCAAGATTTGATCCATCCCCACACAGTTAAGAAACTCTTAACCGCCGCAGTTAGATGCGTATAGACCTTCTGCTTTATCGCCTGAACAACCATATTTCTCTTTCATTGCCTTTAGAACTTCGGTTTTATCTGCACCGTCTTTGTGCATTTTTTTCATGTCTTTAGCAACTTCTTCGTCGTCGCCTTCGTCTTCATCGTGGTCTTCGCCTTCAACCATCGCTTCAACTTCTTCTGAAACTTCTGAAGGAGAAGTCATTTCTTTATACTTCTCTTCAAGCGCAGCACGTACTCTAGCATTCATTTCTTCTTCAAATGCTTCTTTTAGTTTGAGAGGGTTGTTTTCGATAGCCTCTGCAATAATTTTTTCAATAGACATTATTCTATTCTCCTGTATTTAAAAGTAAATCTTTAACTTATTTATATTAAACTGATTCCATCTTAACCATAAGGCGCTCTGCCCTATTGGTTACTTGTTTGTGCCACCTTGAATCACGGCCTTCAACAGCAGCTCTTTTCCAATCATGGTCTTCTAAAGCAGCAGTAAAGTTTTTAAATTTACTTAGTCTTGTACGACCCATATTGAACATCATGTTAACCAAGATTTCCTGGACTTCGCCTGGAAAGTCTCCGAATGCCCCTTCTCCGTATAAAGCGTGACACTCTGAAATGGCAATGCCAAGATCTCTATCGAAACATTCCCTAACTCGCTCTTCACTAACCTTTGTGTCAACTGATTCGCCGAATTCCGGGTCACTGTCGAGGACAAGATGACCGACTCCAAAGGTAGGATAGCCGAGGTGGTCCTTGTATATAGCATACACGACTCCTTCATCAATTTTTAGCTGTTCAAATACGTTTTCTTTATTTTCTTGTTTCATGTTATTCCTTTACAAAATCTGCAAGTTTCTTTCTTTTCAAAACCCGGGTTTTATGTTTCTGTTGTGCTTTTTTAGATACACCAGGTTCCCCTTGTGCACCAATACCCAAACCAGCGATCGCTCCACCGCCTACACTGTTTTCTTCTTCCTTAGCAGCTTCTTCTATATCAGCGTATTCAAGCATAAAGCGTGCTTCAGCTGATTCTAAAAATTGTTCTGCTAAATACTCGTCACTGCCTTCTGAAAGCATCTGATTTTCTTCAACCGACTTTTGCTCTTTAATTAACCAAAGAGCGGCTGCATAAGATGCAAGTTTAGTTTGGCCACCAGGTAGTTTTGCTAAAAGCTTCTTGAGATTTAAAATAAGTTGATCGAACACACCGAAAGAATTACTTTGTGCTTTCGTAGTAAAATCTCTACGGCGGAGAAGTATATTACCTTTAATATCGATAATACCTTCTTTATATGCTTCCCACTTATTAAACGGCGTAACAAGCCTCTTAATAAAGCTAAAGACTAAAAATAAATCAACTACCATCTCTTATATTTCCCTGAGTTTGTTTTCAATAAAAATATCACCAGTGATACTTTCTGAGTTAATTATTAACTCATCGTACTGTAATATTTGTGGCATATAATTTAAATATTGCACAAACGGTTTGAGATAGCTATGAAACTCATGCAATTTAAAAAACAGCATGTTAGTTGCGTCTACTCCAAACACATTAAATATCACAATCAAATGATTCAAAATCAACCTTTCCTTCAAGTCTTCATCTTGCCTATAGCGTGAGAAGAGTTTTCTGAGATATTGGAATCTCTTCATATCCTCTTCAAACTCAGACATCTCCGTACATTGCGGATTGTCATAGTGTTTCATCGCATAGAGCAGAAAGGTTGATTCTGTTAACTTCATAACCATAATGTAAGAACTTGCCTAAGTGTTTTAAGCGTCAGCTACGATAGCGTCTTCAACTGCTGTATCACCAGTAATACCTAAGTCACCAGCAACAACTGCTGTAACTTTCATAGCTATTAACGGTTCAACAATATTTCTAGTACGGCCATCGGCAGTAGCATAAGTGTTATACAGATTCCAGCCTGGAGTCTTTAGACCCTTAGCTCTGTTAGCAGCAATACCTGCTTCTGTTAAATCAACAAACACTGCATTATCAGCATCATGTGACTTGTTAGTGTTATTGGCGTCAGATTCTAGATACTTAGGTGCGTCTGCAGCGGTATCCGTTTTTCCCCATTGTGCCATTGTTATTCTCCTTGTTTAATTTGTTTCTTAACGTTAAGTTATAACAAAAATTATTTCAATGCTTCTTTTGAAGCTTTAAATACTTGGTCGACTAAATCAGCCTTCTTTTTTCTCTTATCAATTTCAATTCCAAGTCTACGACCTACTTCTTCGATCTTAGCTTTGGTTAATTTATTAAGTTGAGCCTTAGTCATCTCAGTCCATTGAGCATCTTTTACGAACTTAGCTTTAACAGCTGCTCCTTTTTGAACTGGCACCTTTGGTACAGTTACTGGTTTAACAGGTGTTGGCATCGCAACGATTCCAAACAACCCCTTTAACCATTCAATTAATTTTCTCATGATATCCTCCATATTTTAGTCATCATTAAATTATATATTAAATCTTTATGACTGCTAGTACAATTACTTCTTAGCAGCCGCGGCCTTAGCCATTTTTTTCAAAGTGGTAGCATCAATCTTTGAACCGATCTTCTTACGACGATTCTTTAAATACTCATCTGAAGAGTCAACGTCACCGTCATTATCGATATCAGCATCTGCTTTACCAACTGGGTCTAATTTAGCTTCGGATTGATGTTCGCCTTTTTCATCAACTGGCTTACCCATTCCACCACAGTGTTTGCAATCTTCGTTACAACCACATCCGTCTTCTGTAATTTTGTTATCACAGCATTGGCAAATTTTACCTTGAATATCAGAATCTACTTCGGCATCGCTATCACGAGCATCTTCTTTTGCAAAAACAGGCTCTTTTGCGGATTGAGGAGATGCATCAAGGCCGCCTTGTTGCATGCTCTGGATCTGAGAAAGTGTCTGGCCTTTTTCAGCGCCTAAGTATCTTCTGGCATAACTAATAATAGCTTTTTCGTCACCACTCAATACTACCACTGCGCCAGGATTACTTTCCCCAACTTTCTTCATAGTAAATCCAGCTTTATCTGCAATTTTACCAGTGAAATGCGATATTTTAAGATTAGCTTCTTCCAATTGTTCCTTTGCAAAAACAGACTCTTTTGCCCATTGATGTTTTGCGGATTGAGGAGATGCATCAAGGCCGCCTTGTTGATCGCTTTGGATTTGAGAAAGTGATTCACCTTCTTCAGCGCCTAAGTATCTTCTAGCGTATCCAATAATGGCTTTTTCGTCGCCCTTTAATACTACTACTGCACCTGGATTACTCTCTCCAACTTTAGTCATAGTAAATCCCTTTTTATCGGCGATCTTACCAGTGAAGTGTGATATTTTAAGAGTAGCTTCTTCCAATGCACTTCGGACAGCCGCCTCCATTATATTATCGATTTTATCCTTGAATGACATTGAAATTGTCTCCTTTACTTTAAATTTGTTGTTATATTCTATTTATTAATAATTGAAGTTGTTATCTTCGCTTAGTTCGACGATACTCATCATAATCGAAGCCACCGTCTTTGTCTTTTTTATCGCCATCTATACTTTATCTATATCGATTCCGAGTACGTCCATGACAACTTTTTGTAGTTGTTTCTCATCACGACCCATTTTTTTACTATAGTCATTAAATTTGATTTTATTTCCTGAAAATGAAACATCACCACCATATACATCATACCCAGCCTTTTTAAAGGCTTGTTCAGCTTCAAATCTGTGTGCGCGATTTTTTAATGTTAATACATGATTACGATAACCTCTAAAATCGTCGTCATCGAAAAACTGCTCTTCATCTTTGTCATCTGGAGTTCGATCAAAAACTCTTTTAACTCTTTTCTTAGCAACAGCCTGGTCATCT
>Ga0114995_10000402_pt1 | contig 29808 bp, 36 predicted proteins | sample ArcticOcean_MG_C_11_FD_87038 | JGI IMG/M metagenome (GOLD analysis project Ga0114995, IMG submission 87038) | Marine microbial communities from western Arctic Ocean - ArcticOcean_MG_CB2_154 | ecosystem: Environmental > Aquatic > Marine > Oceanic | place: Arctic Ocean: Canada Basin | collected... | reverse complement strand
AATGGCTGAATAAATTTGAAGCCGTTGGTTTGAAGTATTCCACTCTTATGCCAAGTAAAGACGAACTCACTTCCGGTCAAGGCAGAGGATGGCAAAGCACCTTGTCCGTTAAAACCAAAAAGGAGGCCGAGCACAAACTGCAAGAACTTGGCTACAGTTGGGAGTGGCAAAGAGACGGCTCACTTCTAACAACCACTCCGGTACTTTCAGCGATTTCTAAATTGCCCGACGGAAGTAAATCATTCTTTAATCAAATCATTGCTGCTTATCGGGGCTGGAAAACAAAAGAAGAAACCTCTTTGCCAGCAGTCACTTTTGGAGACGGTGAGCACATAGATGAAAACATTCTTGATTACATCACGGAAACCGCAGTACGTCTTACAACTCCTCTTGTGTGGGAAACAGGAGACGTAGCATTGGTTGACAACAAACGCGTCATGCACGGAAGGCATCCTTTTAGTGGTTCAAATAAAAGAGAGATTGTCGTCTGTCTTACAAAAGGCTAATGACATGAAAATGACACATTCATTTATAGACTGAGTCGCTAGAAGTAATTATTATATTTCTCTTAATTATTTTAAAAACAAAGAATAGGTCGAAGACATGGAATCACTACAAGCAGAATTCAACTACAGGAAACCTCTCAAAGACAATGAAGAAAAGCCTGCTTTCGGATTAACCGAAGACGATGGAAGTATGTCCGATCATAAATCTTTTACAAAACAGGTTCACAACGCTCGGGAATCTGATTTTGAGATTGAAACCGGGGGCTTTGAACTGATAAATCATGAATCCTCTGTAAAGGATTTTTATAACGATGAGGAAATTCTACAAGTCTACTACGATGAAATGAGCAGCTACGTGAAAGAAAAAGTAGGTGCCGACGTTGTTCAAATTTTTTCACACATTACCAGGAGTGAAGCTGAGGCAGATTCGGGGGAAAGAAAAGGCGGCCACAGGCTGGTGCACAACGATTTCACAACCAATTTTAGTAAAACGCTTGACCCCGTTATCGAAGAAATGAAAATAAAACCAAAGAGGATAGTCGTTTTTAATCTTTGGAGAAGATTCGATAAAGATGGTTTGGATACGCCATTTGCTGTCTGTGATAAGCGAACGGTGTCTGAAAAAGAACTTATACCTACCGATTTATTTAACTACATTAAAGACCAACCGGCAGCTTTAACGGTTGAAATTTATCAATCCGCCAATAACGACAACCATAAATGGTACTTTTATCCTAAGATGAATCGAGACGAAGTGTTGATGTTTAAAACTTACGATTCTTCTGACAATCCCTTCTTGCCAACACTGCACAGTGCGTTCGATGATCCTTCGGTTTCGGGCGAGGTATCACCTAGAGAAAGCATAGAAGTAAGAGCAGTTTGTTTCTTTAACTAGACTCTTTTCAACTCATTTAATTTCTTTGTTCGGCCCAGCCCCAGTAATTGTAACCGGCTATTTTGGGAGTGCTCGGAAGATACATTTCTTCCATCTGGATAACGTCAAATCCCGATTGGTCTAAAATCTCTGGGATGTTTCTGTTGAGGTGACAGCCTCCAGCAATTATTCCCCACAGAGGATCTATTCTTGATTGCCATTTAGATATGTTTTCATCTGGAGCTATTCCGTGTTCGCAGAATATTAATTTACCGCCCGGTTTTAAAACTCTTTTTATTTCCAAGTTTGCTCGTATAACTTCCGGGATGGTGCACATCGTGTAAGTTACCAGCACACTGTCAAAATAATCATCACAAAAAGGTATTTCTTCCGCTCCGCTAGACACGAAACCTACATCAAGATTAAGCTCTTCGGCAGTTTGTTTTGCCATGGCACTTAATGCTTCAGAAGGCTCCAATCCCCAAATTTTTTTAACCTTTGATTGGTCGTAAAAAGGTAAATTTAATCCAGAGCCTATTCCTATTTCAAGAACAATGCCTTCGGCGTGTGGTACCACTTTCTTTCGTTGATAAGTGATGGGTTTAGAACCGCATGTGCAGTTTAAAAACTTTGGAAGCACATATTTTTCATATAAACTCATGTTCCTAATCTTATACTTAAAAGGACGAAAGGCAACGCAACATGACAGAAAATTTAAATGGAAAAGTCTGCTTAATAACAGGCGCTACAAGTGGCATTGGTAAAGCATCGGCAATGCAGCTTGCATCGATGGGAGCTGAAATTGTTTTTGTGGCAAGAAACAAGGAAAAAGCAGAAAAATTAAAAGAGGCTTTGAAGGCTTCTACCGGCAAAGACGCTACGAGCATAATTGCTGACTTATCCTCTCAAGAGGAAGTAAAAAGAGCCGCTGGAGAATTTCTATCCCTCAACAAACCTTTGCATATTTTGCTTAACAACGCTGGGATTGTTAACACAACCAGGAAAGAAACCGTTGACGGTTTTGAAGAAGTATTTGCAGTTAATCATCTTGCGTATTACGCGTTCACCGTCATGTTGATGAACAAACTGATAGAAAATGGACCAAGCAGAATAGTTAACGTTGCCTCTTCGGCGCATACGTTTATAAAAGAGTTGGATTTTGAAGACCTTCAATCTAAGAATGATTACAAGACCATGCAGGCCTACGGGAAGTCAAAACTTGCTAATATATTATTCACTCGAGAGCTCGCAGAACGCCTAGAAGGAAAAGGAGTAACAGTAAATTGTCTGCACCCCGGTGTGGTGGATACCGAAATTATTTCAAGTAACTCACTCTTTTTAAAATTGTTAACCACCCTTGCAAAACCGTTCTTTAGAAAGCCGGACAAAGGAGCTGAAACTTCTGTGTATCTTTGCTCCTCTCCAGAAGTTGAAAAAGAATCCGGAGGTTACTATTCGGATTGTAAGATAGAAAAAATTTCAGCTGCAGCTCGTAGCAAGGAGAACGCTTCAAAGCTCTGGCAAGTCAGTTCGCAACTGACTGGCATAGATCTATTAGATTAAAGAAATAGGATCAACATCAACGGACCATCTGACTTTCTTGCTTGATGAAGGAAGATACAAGATGGTTTGGGTTAGATCCAAAAATTCATGCAAAGACTTTCTACTGCCTGAGAAGACGTTTATTTCCCATCTGTACACCCCTGATTTCTTTTCCATAACTGCAGGCAGGGGGCCTACAACCCTTAAATCTTTTGGTAACTTCTTTATCTTGCCAGCTGTCTCCAATAAATTAATTATGAAGTCTCTTGAAACGTAACTGTTTGGTGACTCTGCATGTATCTTGGCTTGAAAAGAAAACGGTGGAGACTTGGCAGATTTTCTTTCGATGAGTAAATTTTTAGCAAACGTTTCGTAACTTCCCGATATCAGCTCTTCTATTTGAGGATGTTCTGGACAGTAAGTTTGCAAGAGCACTTTTCCAGGTTTTTTATCCCTACCTGCCCTTCCTGCTACCTGAGTCATCAGTTGAGCAACTCGCTCGCTGCCTCTAAAATCTGCACTGAACAAACCGGAATCTGCATCTATAATTCCCACTAAAGTAACGTCAGGAAAATGGTGGCCTTTTGCTAACAGCTGAGTCCCTAGAAGGATCATTGGTTTTCCTTCTTTTATGGTATTCAAATACTGCGATAGTGAGTCTTTTCTTCTTGTTGAATCACTGTCAATTCGTAAAACTGGATATTTCTTAAATCTCTTTTTAAGAAACTCTTCTACCCTCTCAGTACCATAACCATAAGATTCAAATTTATCAGACTCACAGGAAGGACAGTTTGAAGGCTTTTGTCTCTGCGAATCACAGTGATGACATTGAAGTCTGGCAGGTCTTTTATGAAGGGTCATATGGGCATCACATCTTTCACAATTTGAAACCCATCCACAAGATTTGCAAATCATGGAAGGTGCGTAACCTCTTCTGTTCAAAAATATCAATGCTTGATTTCCGGATTCAAGCTGCTCTTCTATTGAGTTTATTAGCTCTGAGCTCAACCCGTCTTGCAATTCTTTTCCCCTCAAATCAATCAACGAGGATTTGGGTAACTTTGCTCCCGTTGCCCTCTTGGTTAGATTTAAAATCTTATACTTATCAATCAGAGAGTTGTTTAAAGTTTCTAATGATGGCGTAGCAGAAGCCAATACGATAGGGACTTTTTCTAACTTAGCTCTATAAAGGGCAATGTCTCTGGCTGAGTATTTGAAGCGTTCAACTTGTTTAAATGAAAGATCATGTTCTTCATCAACTACGATCAAACCTAGATTCCTCATTGGTATAAAAACACTGGAGCGGGTACCAATAATAATATCCACAAGGCCCCTGGAAGCGCCCAGCCAAGCATCCAATTTCTCTCTCTCGGTTTTGGCTGAATGGAATGACAAAACCTTCTCTCCAAAATACTCTTTAAATCTTTCTTCCGCTTGAGGTGCAAGTCCAATCTCTGGAATTAAAACCAAAGCCTGTTTGCCTTGTTTAATAACATCTTGGATAGCTCGTATGTAAACTTCTGTTTTTCCACTCCCTGTTATACCGTTTAGCAAAAAAACTTTATTAGAACCTTTTGAACCAACTACAGAATCAACGGCATTTTTTTGTTCTGGGTTTAATTTCTTAACTACTCCACTTCTTGTTGTTGAATCATCTTTTTTATAAGGAGACAATTCTCTGGTGCTCCTTTCCAGTAGTTCTTTCTTCTCCATGGCACTGAGAGTTGGTTGTGATATTCCATAAGCTTTAGCAGTAATTTGTGCCAACTCACCTTCTTGCCTAAAAATTTCCAAAGCTTTTTGCTGACTTGGTGCTCGAGAAAAATCTTCCAGTTGTACAAATTCACCTTTGTTCGTTAGGTCCCAAAAAGCTGTTTCTAAAAATTTTGCCTCTTTCCCCTTCCGTAGAGAGGGAGTAAAGAAATGAGAAACCACCTCCCCAAGAGGGTAGTGATAATATCGTGCAGCCCAATCTGCTAAGTTCAACAACTCTTCACTCAAAAGTGTTTCGTTATCTATAATTTCTTTGATGTATTTGTATTTTCTAGGTTTTGAATTTGTATTTGTATTCGTTTTCCAAACTACCCCAACAAGAGTTCTTCTTCCAAAAGGCACTAAAACCCTAGCTCCTTTCTGTGGCGGGTTTGCTTGAAGGTGTTTTGGTAATAAATAAGAAAACTTTTCCAGTAAGGGTACTGGAACGAGGACTTCTACCAATTCAAGGTTCATATGGGCATTCTAAACTCAATTAAAGAAATATTAGGCATTTGCCTCGGTTTAATCGTCTGGTATAGTGCGCGATCTAAATTTAAAAGACTTAAAGAAAAATGCGCGAAGCTATACACCCAGACTATAAAGACATAAAAGCAACTTGCAGTTGCGGAAATGCAATAGAAATTAAATCAACTCTTGCAGAAGATATCCAGCTGGACGTGTGTTCAGAATGCCACCCCTTCTACACAGGTAAACAGAAACTTGTTGATACAGGCGGAAGAGTAGATAAGTTCAGAAAACGTTTTGGAAACAAAACAAAGGCTGCTCCAGTAGCAGAAGCACCGGCTGAGGAAGTTGTGGCTGAAGAGGCTCCTGCAGAAGAAGCAGCAGCTGAAGAAGCACCGGCTGAGGAAGTTGTGGCTGAAGAGGCTCCTGAAGAAGAAAAATAAATCCTTAATCTTTTCAAAAAAAGGTGCTCAAAGCGCCTTTTTTATTGCCTTAACCTTATTTCTAGCTCTTCTAAAACCTCTTCCTTTGTAAACATCTCTTGTATGGGAAAAAGTGTCATTTCTTTTTTTCTATAAAGATCTCCAAATACAAGATGGAAGACTTGCTCTGCAAACTCTTCGTTGTTCATGATTAGTCCTCTAAATTAAAAATAGGAAGCCGAGTTTTTTTTACAGCTTTGTAATCGTCTTGGCGTCCATGGTATCCATTCCACTTTTCTTCTTTTATATCTAGTTCTTTATTTATTACCAGGTCTCTTGGATTAACTTTTTTCATTTGGATTCGTACATCTCTCTCATTTTCTTCATGTCTTCTTTTTCGTCATGGGTTTTGGACTCTTTTGTATCATTGAGGCCTAGTTGAGCTGATATGAATTCTAGAATTTTTTTTGATATCTTTCTTTTACTTTCTCTATTTAAAACCAACTCTTCCAAGCTTGTTATCAACGTTACTTCGTTTTCGTTCGAATCAAAACCTATGTCCTTGTCCGAAACATCATTCGCTATGATTAAATCAAGTTTCTTTTTCTTAAGCTTCTTTCTGGCGTTTACCAAAAGATCGTTTGTTTCAGCTGCAAATCCAACCACATAAGGTCTATCAGAAAGTTCACTAACGGCTTTTAAAATGTCTTGATTCTCTTTCATCTCCAAGATAAGAGGCGTATCACTTTCGTCTTTCTTAATTTTAGAATCTTTAGCTTTTGCTGGACTGTAATCTGCTACCGCTGCTGTACCTATATAAATATCTTTCCCTTTTATGTGGTGCATTACAGCTTCGTGCATTTCTTTAGCAGTATTCACAGAGATCAGGCTGCAACTTGAGGGTGCCTCCAAATTGACAGGGCCGCTGACTAGAGTCACTTGAGCTCCTGCCTCTAAAGCAGCCTCGGCTAAAGCGTACCCCATTTTTCCAGAACTCCTATTGGTGACGTACCGAACTGGATCGATTGGTTCTTGAGTGGGACCTGCGGTTATTAAGATTCTTTGATTGCTCAAAGAACCTGCCTTAAATAAAGTTGCGAACAGTTCAATTATCTCAGTTGGTTCCAGCATTCTTCCTAAGCCTATATCGCCGCAAGCCTGCTCCCCGGAGCCTGGGCCGTATAGAGAGAAATCTTTGTCTTCTAAGTTTCTAATGTTTGATTGAGTACGTTCGTCTTTCCACATTGCTTGATTCATCGCTGGGGCTAAGCCAATCGGCCCATCAAAGGCCAAAGTAATACTGGATAAAAGATCATCCGCTCTTCCGGATGATAATCTGGCAAGAGTATTGGCTGTTACTGGGGCTATAAGGACTGCATCCGCCCATCTGGCGAGTTCTATATGACCCATAGCTGCTTCAGCCTCAACATCCAGTAGATCAGTTGAAACAGGATTACCGGATAAGGCTTGCAAGGTTAAAGGCGTTATAAATTCTTGTGCAGAGTCTGTCATCACCACCCGCACTTCGCTGCCAGCTTTTTTAAGCCCACGGACAATCTCAGCCGACTTGTAAGCTGCTATTCCTCCTGTTACACCGAGCAGGATGTTCTTGTTTCTTAAAGATTCCAATTTTTAATACAATTATTTTTTACAGATTATAGCGTCTTAATCTTGCTTGCTGCTAGTGATTCTGGTATAAAACGCGCCTTCACAGAAAAAAAATTTATACTATGTCTAGAGTTTGCCAAGTAACAGGAAAGAAAGCACAAGCAGGTAACAACGTATCCTTTGCGAAGAATCGCACGAGAAGAACGTTCCAGCCTAACCTTCATAAACACAGATTCTGGGTAGAGTCTGAGAACAGGTACATCAGTCTTACTGTATCGGCCAATGGCATGCGTACCATTGATAAAAATGGAATAGATAAAGTTCTTTCTGAAATGCGTTCAAGAGGAGAAAAAATATGAGAGAAAAAATCAGACTAAATTCTTCAGCAGGAACGGGGCATTTTTATACTACTACTAAGAATAAATCTACAATGCCTGACAAAATGGAGATCAAAAAATTTGATCCCGTTGTAAGAAAACACGTTCTTTACAAAGAAGGTAAGATTAAGTAATTCCCGCTGCTTCTCTGGTAAACCGCTTCCTGACTTCCTTGGTTTTGCTGGTCAAATCAAAGACCATGTTTCGGCCCAATCTTATCCAAGGGTTGGAAGTTCCAAAGCCGTTCTTAAAAACTTCCATCAAGCCCATCATTCTAAGGTTTACTATTTTCCTTTTTTTGCTGTAATCCGACAAAAGTTTCTTACTTCCAAGATCATCTCCAATTCTTCTTTCCCTTAAGATCGATTCCGCAAGACATTGAACATCGCCCAGTCCTAAGTTCAGGCCCTGCCCCGCTAATGGATGCATGGAATGAGCGGCATCCCCTACGAGTGCAACTCGTTGAGAGTAATAATCTTTTGCGTGCAATTGATGCAACGGATAAGAAATGATTTCTCCATCTAAAGTTAATTTTCCTAAAACGAATTCCATTTTCTTTTCCAGCTCACTCAAAAAATCAGGTTCATTTAAAGCCAAAAGTTTTTCAGCATAATCCGTATCGGCGGACCACACCAAAGACAGAGTTTCTTCGTCATTCTTTTGCATAGGCAAAAGCGCAATAGGACCATGCTTTGTGAATACTTGGTAAGCGGTATTATTGTGAGGCTTTTCTGCCTTTAGGTTTGCGATAAGAGCCTTTTGCTCGTAACTCCAAGTCCTGATACCAATCGAAGAGAGTTCTCTTACTGAAGAGAGAGCTCCATCCGCTCCAACAACCAATTGGCAAGAGATTTTTTTTCCTGTTTCTGTGTAAACGGTTATGCTTTTTTCCTGAGGATCTAAAGACTTCAATGAGTCGCCTGAAAGAAATTTAAGATTATCATAATTGGATAATTGAAGAAAAATACTGGAAAGAATTGCATTATTAGGCACCACGTCACCCAGCTTGGGATGGCCTATTTCTTCTGAAGAGAATTCCAACGAAGAAGTGCCATCCGAGTCCCAAACGTAAATATCTTTAAAAGGCGTCAAATAATCTTTCATGCCGTTTCTTACATCGAGCTCTTCTAAAAATTTTTCTGATGCTAAATTTAAGGCGGCGGTTCTGCCTCCAAAAATGTCTCCTTTGATTGCAGCTTCGCCTTTGTCTATCAAACAAACCTCTACCCCTTCTTTAGCCAACAACAAAGCCAAGGATGAACCTGCAGCACCTGCTCCAATTACTGCTACCTCACAATCCATTCTTATGTATTCATAAGATGTTCAATGTCTGCCACTTCTCTCGGTGCATCAGGCGTCAATATTTCAAATCCATCCTCGGTTACCAGAACGTCATCTTCTACTCTAATGCCAATTCCTTTCCATTTGTCTTCAACGCCTTCTAGGTTGTCTAAAATATAAATGCCAGGTTCAATTGTCATTACCATGCCCGGTTCAAAGTCCCTCCATTCGCCATCAACTTTGTAGTTGCCCACATCATGCACGTCCATGCCAAGCCAATGCCCTACGCCGTGCATATAAAATTTTGTGTAATCGCCATCCTCTTTCAACAAACCCAAATCATTCAATCCATCGGTTATAACCTCAACGGACTTGTTATGAGGACTGCGCTGTTTGTTACCAGGCTTTATCTCAGCCATCGATTGACGATGGGCCTCAAGTACAACCTCGTAGATCGCTTTTTGTTCGTCCGTAAACTTACCATTAACCGGAAATGTTCTCGTTACATCTGAGGCGTAGTGCTCGTATTCGCATCCTGCATCTATGAGCACCAAGTCGCCATCATTTAGCAGGGCATTGTTTTCCACATAATGAAGTATGCATGCGTTGTTACCCCCACCAACGATTGAATTGTAAGCTGGATGTCTTGCTCCACCTTGCATGAAGGTATGCAAGTATTCAGCCTCAAGCTGATATTCATACATACCGGGTCGTACATTTTTCATTGCTCGGATATGAGCGTCCGTTGTAATAGAACCTGCTTTTTTCATTATTGCTATTTCTTCTGGGGACTTCTTAAGTCTCATTTCATGAAGCAATGTATCTAAAGAAAGTAAACTTTCTGGGGCGACCGAACCCGCTCTAGTGTTTGCTCGTATTGTTGCGATCCAATCCGATAACGGTCCCTCTATTCCGTTTGGTGAGCTCATCGAATAATAAACATTCTTTGCTCCGTCCATGAGCTTAGGCATTAATTCATTTACATCAGAATAGCTGTAAGCTTTATCTGCACCAAACAAGGAAACAGCACCTTCTTGTCCGGCTCTAAATCCGTCCCATTGTTCTCTTACAGGATCCCTGTCTCGACAAAATATAACAAAATTATCTTCTTTTGCTGACGGTCTTATTACTAGCAAAGAATCAGGTTCATTGAAGCCTGAAAGATAAAAAAAGCTGCTGTCTTGCCTATAAGGAAAGTCCGCATCAGAATTTCTTACTTTTTGAGAAGAGGCTGCCAGAACAATCACAGAGTCCTCTAAAACCTTATCTGAAAGTGCATTTCTTCTTGCTGAAAAATCTATACTCATTTTTTAGTTACTTAATGTTAATAAATACTATGATAAATCATGGTAGCAAGAAAAACCTTTGAAAGTTAAACTTAACAACATAAGGGACTAATAATGACAGATCACAATTTTCACAACCTAGAACATGAAATTAGAGAACTAATGAAAATTAGCAAACAGCTGAAGGAAAGCAATGACCATCTTTCAAATAAGAACAAATCTCTAAGATCTGAGAATGCTCAACTTGAAAAATCTGTTGAGATTGCAAAAGTGAATATTAAAAAAGTTATTAAAAAGATTAAGGATCAAAAATAGAAAATGGCAAAGAGTACAACCAGCGTGGTGATATTGGGTTCGGAATACAAGATTGCCTGTCCACCAGAAGAAAGTGAAGCTGTAAAAAAGGCAGCCCTGTATCTTGATGAAAAATTAAAAGAAATTAAAGAAGCAAGCAACTTAGATACAAACAAAGTAGCAATCATTACCGCACTGAACATTACCAATGAATATTTAAAAGATTCATTAAAAAAACAAAAGATAAACCTGGATGCAAACGAAGTGGTAAAACTGACTAGCGAAGTTAAAGATCACATCAAATCTATCTCTTTATTAGAAGATTAATACGTTATACTTATTTTGCTTCCTGGTTTATTCGATAGTGAATACTCTACTCTCGAGCTGATAATAAAAATCTAGGAGGTTACGTGTGGTCTTGTTGAGCGTACCCTGTATAGGGGGGCCTGATCGAACTGCCGGAACCCCCGCCTTGAACGTGACAGTTCAGGGTAGTATTGATAACGGTAATCTGGGAAGTACTTTTTTTAATGAACAAGAAGCAGGAAATCAGAGAAAGATTATTACTTCGAAGAAAGAATCTTTCCTCCGAAGAGTTAAATTTTTCTGAAAAGTCCACAAAGTCAATTTGGGATAGAGTCAATTCTAAATTTACTAAAACTAATGTTGGTTTCTATTGGCCATATCTTGGAGAAGTATCGCCTCTTTTAATAATTCAAGAATTACTAGATAACGGTTCCTCATGCTACTTACCAGTTGTTTCAAAAGACCCTAGCAATAGAAATCTTATTTTTAAACAATTCACTTTTGAAGCAAATACTTACAAAAATAAGTTCAATATTAATGAACCACGCGATGGCGATGAAATGGATTGCGCAGACCTTGATGTAATTTTTATTCCTTGCGTTGGCTTGGATTCAAAAGGTTATAGAATTGGTATGGGCATGGGATTTTACGACACCACACTTAAAGAGTTAGGATCCAATACAAAGCTGATAGCACTTGCTCATGATTTCCAAAAAATTGAATCTTGCTTCCCTGAAGGTCATGATATACCGGTTCACGGAGCCATAACTTCTTCGGAATATTTAGAGTTTTATTTTAAGAACGCAGAGTAGGCTGCATTGCCAGTTTCATCCCAAAATGGGTAGCCGGACTTCTTAAGTTGCTTAATTAATTTATTCTTTTCAGAAGGTTTTGCTTGAAAACCTACCAGAACCCTTCCGTAAGCAGCTCCCTGATTTCGATAATGAAACAAAGTTATGTTCCAATTGTCACTCAAATTGTCTAAGAATTTTATTAAAGCTCCTGGCTTTTCTGGAAACCTCACTCTGAATAACAATTCGCCTTTTGAAATAACATCTTGAGGAGCTCTACCCCCAACCATATGCTTAACGTGTAATTTTGCTACTTCATTTTCAGAAAGGTCTATTGGTAAATAGCCTTTCTTTTTAAGGTCAGATAATAAAATCTTTTTTTCTTCTTTGCCTTTATTAAACCTACAAGCAACAAAAATATTTGCCTCATCTTTGTCATCAACACGATAATTAAACTCAGATATCATCCGCTTTCCTAGAGCTTTACAAAACTTCCTAAAGCTTCCCTTCTCTTCTGATATCTTTACACTTAATAAAGCTTCTTTCTTTTCGCCAAGCTGGACCCTTTCAACTATGTGAGGCAGTCTGTCAAAATTTAGGTTTGCTCCAGAATTAATTGCCAAGAGCCTTTTATTTTTCCATCCCTTGGATTTTGTCATTTTCTTAAGTCCAGCCAATGCCAAAGCTCCTGCAGGTTCTGGAATACTTCTAGTTTCTTGAAAAGTGTCTTGAACAGCAGCACACATTTCATCCACTGAGACTGTAACTACACCGTCTACCCATTCTTTGATAAAAGAGAATGTCTTTTCACCTATCTGTTTTACGGCTACTCCGTCTGCAAATAACCCTACTTCCTTTAAAGAAACTCTTTTATTTGCTTTGAGTGCAACATCTAAACAAGCTGCGTCATCAGGCTCAACACCATAAATTTTTATTTTAGGATTTATAAATTTAACATAAGATCCCAACCCGGCTAAAAGTCCACCTCCGCCTACTGGAACAAAAATTGCATCAATTTTGCCCTCCAGTGCATCCATTATCTCTTTTCCAATAGTTCCCTGGCCTGCAATCACATCCAAATCATCATAAGGGTGAATAAACATAGCGTCGCTTTCAGAAGATAATTTCTTGGCATAGGCAAAAGCTTCATCAAAATTATCACCGTAAAGCATTACCTTTGCCCCGAATCTTCTTACTGAATTAACTTTAATGGAAGGGGTTGTCACTGGCATAACAATCGTAGCCTTTAATTTAAGTTTTTTTGCAGCGAACGCCACACCTTGAGCGTGATTTCCTGCGGAAGCAGCTATAACGGGCTTTTTAATACCTTTTTTGTACAACTTGGATATTTTGTTGTAAGCGCCCCTTAATTTAAAAGAAAAAACAGGCTGCAGGTCCTCTCTTTTAAGTAAAATTTCATTTCCTAAATCGCTAGAAAGGCTTAAAGCCTCAGTAATAGGACTTATAACAGCTACATCATAAACGTTTGTCTTATTGATTCTTTCTATAAGTTTTGAACTTTTAATCATTTTCATAAATATATATTAACCTCGAAGGAAAGAAGAGGTTTATTATAACTATGGAGAGTTAATAATCACATAAATAGGTTGAACGCATGAATCAAGATGAAAAAAAACAAAAAGCCGCTAAAGCTGCATTTGATTTAGTTTTTCCTTCACTTCATGAAGATTCAGTTCTAGGTATAGGTACGGGATCTACCACTAATTTTTTCATAGAAGAATTGAATAAAAGCAATGCTCATATAAAAGGAGCTATTTGCAGCTCAAATGCCTCAAAACAGAATTTAAAGGAATCTGGTATAGAGGTTTTAGAGCTCAATGACGTCCATGGAATAGATATTTATATAGATGGAGCCGATGAATTTAATTCAAGGTTTGAGCTTATTAAAGGCGGTGGTGGCGCGCTTACAAGAGAAAAAATTTTAGCGAATTCATCTAAGCACTTTATATGCATAGTGGACAATTCTAAGCATGTTCAATTGCTGGGAGAATTTCCATTGGCTATAGAGGTTCTAGAGGTTGCTAGAAGTGCCGTATCAAGAGAAATGATGAGAATGGGGGGCAAACCTGTATATAGAACAAACTTCAGGACCGACAATGGAAATCAAATAATAGACGTCAGTAACTTAAAGATAGAAGTGCCTTTTGAAATGGAAGCTGCCATAAATAATATTCCAGGAGTTGTTGAAAATGGAATCTTTGCAAATCGCACACCAGACATAATTTTAAAGGCCACTGAAAGTGGTATAGAAGAAATTAAGAAGTAGTTTATATATACAACTTAAAGAAAGTAAGTACTTACTTATCTTGTTAGAGAAGCCAGAATCTCTCCTACAAGTTCCGGGCTATCCGGCTCTACGTCTTGGTTGAAATGTTTTACAGATCCGTCCTTAGAAATTAGATATTTATTAAAATTCCAAGATGGCTGAACTCCCGTTTCTTTTATCAGACTCGTAAAAAAGTTATTAGCCTTATATCTTCTTAGTCCTAATTTTCCACCATTTGTTACATGAGATCTTTTGAACATTGGAAAATCAACACCGTAAGTTGTTTTACAGAACTCTTTGACATCCTCTTCTGCATCTAACTCCTGAAAAAAATCTCCAGAAGGAAAGCCCAACACTACTAAACCTTCTTCTTTGTGCTCCTTGTAAAGGGCCTGAAGTGCTTCATATTGATAAGTATATCCGCACTGACTAGCAACGTTAACAGCTAGAACCACCTTACCTTCGTATTCACATAAATTAGCTGTGTCAGAAGAACCCAGTATTCTTATCTCATGGTCCAATACCTCCGGACAGTCAGAAAATGAATAAAAAGGGACCAGTAGTAAAAGAAAAGCTAATTTTTTCATATATTTAAAATATTTTTAATAAATCCAAACTTTAGTTTGCACATCAACAAGATCAAACAACTCTATAACATCATTATTATACATCCTTATGCAACCATCGGAAGCTGGAATTCCTATAAGTCCCTCCTCTGCTGTTCCGTGTATGTATATGTACCTGGACCTTGAATCTACTTCGCCTCCCTTATTTTCTCCCAGCTCTAATCCATCAAGCCATAGAATTCTTGAAGTGACGTGATCATAATCTGTATCAATCTTTTCAGAAATTATATTTGCAATAGCACCATTCCACTTTCTTCCCTTTAAAATAGCATTCTTAGGCAAATTACCTCCTATTTTTTTATATATTTCATGTTGACCAAGGGGAGTTTTGAGGCTATTTTTTTTACTTCCTGTACCATAACTTGATGAAGAAATAGTATATTCTTTAAAAATTGTACCTTTTTTAAGGTAAATCATCTTCTGACTATCTATATCAACATACAGCAAATTATCGTAGGACTTAAAACCTTCCGATTTTTTTTCTACCTTATCTAAAATATTGTTTTTAATAGGTTTACCTGAAAAATTTTGTTCAATGGAACTGCATGAATAGGCGACTAAAATTATTGATATGATAAAAATATTCTTTAATTTTATAATTATTTTTTTGAACATTTGTTTCTTTATATTTAATATTAATTTTTTATAGAACTTTAGTTCTTTTAATAATGCAAACTCCTAATATTATTAGGACATAAAAAAAACTCAAAAAGTTTCCTATATAAGTAAAAGGTGTGCGTCCTTGGTAACTAGTTACAATGCTACTGATTCTATCTCCTTCGAAATGACCTAATTTTGTCTTTATTATACCCTTATTGTCTATAATTGCGCTTATCCCACTATTGGTTGATCTTATCACAGGTTTTTGGTGCTCTAAAGCTCTGTCTTGAGCTATTTCTAAATGTTGAATAGGGCCCAATGAATCCCCAAACCAAGTGTCATTACTTATTGTTACCAGAATATTGGCATTTTTGGCAGTTTCATTAATTATTCCACTGAAAGCTATTTCATAGCAAATACTCGGAGCTAGCAATAAATCTTTGCTTTTTATCAAACTATATTCATTACCTGAAACTGTGTTTGTTAAATTAAGCCCCATAAAATCCAATAGATTACCTATATAGGACTCTAGCGGAACAAACTCACCAAATGGTACTAATTTATTTTTATCGTAATATCCTTCTGCCGCACCAAGCCCTAAAATTCTATTTCTCATCTTGTTATCAGCTTTCTCTTCTTCGTTTCTCGCTATTATCCCTGTTATAAATAAGACACCTTTGTCTTTTGCTTTTTTATCAAAATCTGAAATCCAATTCTTCAGCTCTTCTTGGGTTTGGATCAATGCCGTTTCTGGAAAAACCACCAGTTCGGATTTTTCCGCTTCATTAATTGAAGCTTCCATCAGTGTTTTTGTTTTAGCAACACCCTCATAGCTCCATTTGTCTTTAAGAGTTAAATTTGGCTGATAAACAGTTACTTTTATTTCCTCTAATGGGCTGGTCCAATTTATAGATTTAAGAACTAAACTTGAAAGTACTATGAAAGATATAATGAGTGCAGAGGGGAGAAGGGCGGTTGTATTTTTTCTTTGCCTAAAAGCAACTAGAATACAACCACTCAGAGTAGTCAAAATTAAGGAGTTACCTTGGGATCCAATAACCGATATCCATCCATCTAAAAAAGAATTTGATAGCGTTGTGCCTACCAAGAGCCAGGGGAAACCTGTAAACAAATAACCCCTTATTATTTCCACTAAAAACCAACAAATAGGAAATATAAGTATAGCGTTGAAACTATGACTTATAGACAGTTTTTTGTAGAGTAGCCCGACCATTCCTGTATACAAAGAAAGGCAACATATAAATAAAATTGTTATCAAAGAAGAGCTTATAACGTTTAAGTTTCCATGGTAGTGAATACTCACATACACCCAGGATATGCCGCTTAACCAGTAACCCAATCCATAAAAGAAACAGGTGTAAAAACTTTGCCTACTGTTAAGGTTTTCTAGTAAATATATAAGGGTACAAAGCGAAAGAACTGACACACCCCAAAGTTCTCCAGGAGAAAAACCAAGCGGTAGAACTAATCCCGCTAAGGCCGCATAAGAATACTTAATTTTCACTAGTATTTATATTAGATACACTATTGCCGCTAAGGAAGTATTATTTTAGTTTTGTTACTTTTATTTTCTTAATTCTACGGCGTTCAATTGAGTTAATAACAAACCTTAAACCATCAATATTTATTGCATCATTTGGCTTTGGAAATCTAGCAAAATGATGCATAACAATACCGCCCAATGTATCGAAATCCTTATCGCTAAGTTTAGATTGAAATGCAGTATTAAATTCATCGATTGGTATTAACGCTGAAACCAAGTACTCATCTTCAGCTATCTCTTTAATGAAAACATCTACATCATTATCATGTTCGTCTTCTATCTCACCAACAATTTCTTCAAGAACATCTTCTACCGTGACAAGACCGGTTATCCCTCCGTACTCATCAAGGACAATCGCCATATGATTGCGGTTTGTTCGAAGTTCATCGAGCAATAAGTTTAATTTTTTACTTTCTGGTATTAGGACTGCCGGTCTCATGACACTTGCAAGCTTAAAATCATCAAAATTTTCTGAAAACAGATAAGGCAAAAGGTCTTTTGCCAATAAAATGCCTTCAATTTCATCTGAATCGACATTAATAACGGGAAATCTTGAGTGGGTTGACTTGATAACCCTTGGTAAGAAGTCTGAAGGTGACTCTTCTGAGTCTATAAACACCATTTGAGGTCTTGGTATCATGATATCTCTTACTTGATCAGTAGAAACGCGCAATGCACCTTCTATCATGTCTAGGGTGCCTTTTTCTAAAACCCCTCTTTCACTTGAATCTCTTATGGATCCAGCTAATTCTTTTTTATTCTTTGGTTTGTAGGAAAAATTTTGGTAAATCTCTTTAATCCTACTTCTTATTCTATCTTGCATGCCAAGCCTTCCCGGCTCAGCAACAATACTTGGTGGTTCTTCTTTCATTAACGCCTCAAATTAAAAACAGGTGGTTATGATATGACCAATCAATAGGGATCAGCAACATCTATTTTTGAGAGAATGTTTTTTTCCAGATTCTCCATGTCATCTGCAGAGTCGTCTTCTTCGTGGTCGTAACCTAGCAGATGAAGCACACCATGAACGTATAAATGTGATAGATGATCTTGAGCTGACTTTTCTTGTTCTTGGGATTCTTTTAAAATTAATTCTGGACAGACGGCTATATCACCCAAAAAAGAGCCCTGCACTGAACCTGATAAATCATTTGGAAAAGAGAGCACATTTGTTGGTCTGTCTATATTTCTGTAAGTTTTGTTGATTAATTGCATTTCATTTATATCTACAAACTTTAAAGAAACTACCCAGTTATTTTTGCAAGAAGGATCTACGACTTCTTGAATAATTTTATGTAAATCTTGTAAAGAAGAAAAATCTAAATCACCAGCACCTTCAGAATCTATTATCAGATCAATTTTATTCATTAATGATCACTGATAATTTTCATAAGCTTCAACTATTTTTTGAACCAGCCCGTGTCTTACAACGTCTTTAGAGTCGAACTCGACAACTCCTACGTCTTTTATATTCTTAAGTACTTCGAGGGAATGAACTAAGCCAGACTGTACGGTCTTGGGCAAGTCAATCTGCGTAATGTCACCTGTCACCACAACTTTAGAACCAAAACCAAAGCGGGTTAAAAACATTTTCATTTGCTCTACTGTTGCATTTTGACTTTCGTCTAAAATGATAAAAGAATTGTTAAGAGTCCTTCCTCTCATAAAGGCCAGCGGAACTACCTCTATGGTGTTTCTTTCAATGAGTTGATTCGTTTCTTTGTAACCTAACATCTCAAAAAGGGCATCGTACAAAGGTCTTAAATAAGGATCTATCTTTTGACTTAAGTCACCCGGTAAAAAACCTAATTTTTCACCAGCTTCAACTGCTGGCCTGACCAATAGAATCTTTTCAACCTCTCCATTTACCAATTGCTGAACCGCACTAGCCACAGCGAGATAAGTTTTTCCTGTACCTGCAGGGCCAATTCCAAAGGTTAATACCTTCTCATTAACCGTCTTAATATAATCCTGCTGATGCTCTCCATTTGGTAAAACCACCAGATTAGGTGTTTTGATGGGCTCTCTCTTTGCAACTTGATTAGTGCCTTCCTTTCTTTCTGATTTATTCATAGCTCCTCTTAAAATTAAATGAACATCTTCTGGTGATATCTTCCCGTTCTTACCTAACTCGTTGTAAAGGCTTGTTATTACTGATCTTCCAATGTTTGATTTAGAAACGGTTCCTTGAATCTTAAAATTAGACCCTCTGTTGCTAATCTTTATATCTAGAGTTTCTTCTATTTGTTTTAGAACAGCATTGGTAGGGCCGCAGAGATCTGAAATTCTTCCTGAGTCCTCAGGTTCCAATTGAAAACGTATATCTTCTAACATTAAGCTACTAGCATGCCTCTTAGTGATTTAGTTTTTGCTTCAACAACCTCAATTTTTACAAAGTTGCCTATAAGATCTGGATCGCTGCAGGCAAATATAATAACTTTATTGTTTTCAGTTCTAGCCTGAAATTCTCCTGGATCTTTTTTAGAGACTCCCGTTACTAAACATCTTGTAACTTGACCCACCATCCTCCGGCTTATACTTAAAGCAGAATTTTCTAACTTCAGCTGCAGTTCATCTAATCGCAGTTTCTTTTGTTCGAGAGGGACATTGTCTTCTAAATCTTTAGCCGTTGTGTTTGGTCTTGGGCTGTAAATAAAGCTGAAGGATTCATCAAAACCCACAGAATCAACCAAATCCAAGGTATCTTGAAAATCCTTTTCTGTCTCTCCTGGAAATCCAATTATAAAATCAGATGTAATACTCATACCCTGTCTTGCTTCTTTCAATTTACCAATGATTTCTAAGTATTGCTCTCGAGAGTGCCTTCTTCTCATGGCTTTTAGAATCTTATCTGAACCGCTTTGTACTGGCAGGTGAACACAACTTATCAACTCTGGAATTTCTTCATAAATATCCACCAAGTCTTGTCCAAACTCAAAAGGATGCGATGTAGTAAAATTGATTCTTTCAATGCCTTTTTCAGCGGCAACTTCTCTTATTAGGTTAGCAAGCCCAAGACCTTTAGTCTTATCTTTTGTGTCTCGGTAAGAATTAACATTTTGGCCCAGTAATATTATTTCTTTTACGTTCTTTTGGGCCAAGCCCTTAACCTCTTCCAATATATCGTCAATGGGTCTACTTATTTCATTGCCTCTCGTGTGAGGCACCACACAAAACGAACAATATTTATTACACCCTTCCATGATTGAAACAAAAGAGGAAGGGCCTTCGCTTGTTGGTTCGGGTAAATTATCAAACTTTTCGGTTTTAGGGAAAGATATGTCTACAACAGAAGTGCCTTGATTTGAAGACGTTTCATAGAGTGTTGGAACCCGATGAATAGTTTGTGGTCCGAAAACCATATCTACAAAAGGCGCCCTTGAAGTTATCTTTTCTCCTTCTTGGCTAGCAACGCAGCCTCCTACTCCAATTTTTAACTCTGGATTTTTTTCTTTAAGTTTTTTCCATCTCCCCAACTGATGAAAAACTTTTTCTTGTGCCTTTTCTCTTATAGAACATGTATTCAGCAGTATCAAATCAGCCTCCTCAGCAGAGGACACGGTTTCAAACCCATGACTTAAATTTAATAAATCACCCATACGATCGGAGTCGTATTCGTTCATTTGACAACCTTGGGTCTTGATGAATAATTTTTTGCCCATATATTAAGTAAGTGTTAAATCTTATTGTACTTGTATCTTATTTAAAAAGGCGGGCATTGTAATGGCAAAAAAAGGAATCTACAAAATAGTATTTGTTCAGCTTGGAGAAATCTATGAGGTATTTGCTGAAGCGGTATATCAAAGCGATATGTATGGCTTCATAGAAGTAGAGGATTATATGTTTGATCAAAATTCGCAAATTGTGGTTGATCCTAGTGAAGAAAAACTTAAATCCGAGTTCAAGGGAGTCAAAAGAAGTTACATTCCCATTAGCTCTATAATGCGAATTGATGAAGTGGACAAGAAAGGAAATGCAAAAATTAAAACAAATAAAGATGGAAGTATAACGCCCTTTAGACCTTCACTGCTGGACGGGAATCTTCCAAAGAAAGACTAGTTTTATTTTATAAAAAGATTGTCTTTGTAGAATTTTAACTCTTGGATCGACTCAATGACATCAGTCATTGCACGATGCCCACCTTCCTTCTTGAAGGTGCCTAACAATTGTGGGTGCCACCTTTTAACTAGTTCTGATATTGAACTCACGTCTACATTTCTGTAATGAAAGAAACTGGAGAGCTCCGGCATATAACGAACTAAGAACCTCCTGTCGTGAGAAATTGAGTTCCCACACAGAGGAGATTGCCCTTTCTGTGTGTGCTCTGATATGAACTGTAAAGTTTCTTTTTCAGCTTGCTCTATTGTCATGTTTGTAACTCTGAGCATGTCCACAAGACCTGAGCTGTTGTGTTGATTCGTATTCCATGCGTCCATATTGTCTATGTACTCTTGGGGTTGTTGTATAACCAAATTAGGTCCTTGAATTATTTCCGTCAAATCATGACTGGTTACGGCAGTTGCTATTTCTATGATTCTCTCAGAATCAGGATCTAGTCCTGTCATTTCTAGGTCTAACCATATTAAAGCTGGGTAATTTTTATTTTGAGACATTTGAGGACAGGATTCTAACTGCAAACTACAATAACCCCTAATGTTGCATACGATTAAGAAAAAATTTATCACATTACTGTGTCTTGTGTCCCTGATGAGTGGGTGCTCTATTGCAGGATCGTGGCTCTACGACAGACTTGATGACTATATAAATGATTACTTCTTTAACTTTGCTAATTTTTCTAATGATCAAAAAGAAGACATTAGGTTGGTAACGAAAAACTTTAAATATTGGCTTACAAAAAATCAATTGCCAGAAATTCAAATCGCTCTAAATGATATTGCAGCGCTAAATAAGACTAGCAGCAATTCTGAAATAAAACTCGTTTATGAGAAAGGATATAAAATATTTAAATCTATCAATTTATATTTTGATTATGAATTCATTGAATTTGCATCTACGCTTAATAAAAAACAAATAAATGAAATGGAAACCCATTTCTCTGAACTTCAAGAAGAAAGAAAGGAAAAGAGGGAGAAACGAAAAGAAGAAACGTATCATGAGAGGTTGCTTGAGAATTATGTTTCTGGCTTCAAGAGGTTGGGTGTAGTGCTTAAAAAAGAGCAGAAGGAATTACTTGCCTATTCAATAGAGGATAGTCGAGACAATGGCAAAGAATGGAACTTACTTCAGGAGAAGTGGACAGAAGAGATGCTTTCAATTCTTAGAAAGAATGAACAAAATAATTTTAAAAAAGAACTTTCTGTGCATTTAAAAGGTTTATCTGATTTAGGGTCACAGGTCTTTAAAGATAAAATTGAACAGAACAAAACCATAGGAATAATTGCCGCTTCTAATGTAGTTGGTTCTATGGATGAGGGCCAGTTTAAAAAGATGAATAAAAGTTTAAATGTATTTCAGAAATCAATTCTCCAAATAATCAAAAAGCAAGATGACTCTTCCATAAGGTAAAATAATAATGTTTAAAAATGTCAGATAAAATTACAAAAGATACGAGTTTTGGTTTTCGCCAAATAGACTCCCGTGAGAAATCAAAGATGGTTGGCAATGTCTTCGATACGGTCGCATCAAACTATGATCTTATGAATGATTTAATGTCTTTCGGCATTCACAGATTATGGAAAAGAGTTGCAATAGAATCTTCAAGCCTAAGAAAAGACTCTAAAGTTCTAGATTTAGCAGGCGGGACTGGTGACATGGTTAAGCTCATGAGGGACAAAGTAGGCGAAGAAGGACTTATCGTCCTGTCAGACATTAATCGAAGCATGTTAGAAGAGGGCAGGGATAGACTTATTAATGATGGAGTTGAAGGAATTAATATAGCTCAAATAGATGCCCAATTTATTCCATTTAAAGATGAAACATTTGACTTGATAACAATTGCTTTTGGATTAAGAAATGTTACTGATAAAGACAAGGCAATGCGTTCTATGCGAAGAGCGCTAAAAAAAGGAGGAAAATTGATTGTCTTAGAATTCTCCAAGCCTACTAATGAAATTTTTAGAGAGATATATGATGTATTTTCTTTTGAAATCATTCCTAAAATTGGAGAGCTTATTGCTAATACCGAAGAAAGTTACAGATATTTAGCTGAATCAATACGAATGCATCCCACTCAAGAAGAACTAAAGACAATGATGGAAGAAGCAGGGTTTAAAGAATGCAACTACGAAAATCTGACCAACGGTGTTGTGGCAATACATTCAGGTGTAAAAGGATAAATTGCAATGATGAAAGACTTTCTGCACCTTTTAAACCTCATTAATATATTCTTTAAAGCGAGACTGGATACTCTGTTAACTGAATACACAAATTCAAAATTACTATCCTTTTTGATATTCTTTTTGCCCTGGAAAATTTTTTCTGCAAAGGAGCCCAGAGGTGAAAGAATCAAAAAGGCTCTAGAAGAAGCAGGACCGGTATTTATAAAATTTGGTCAATTGATCTCAACCAGACCTGATGTAGTTCCATCAGATATAGCTAGATCACTTCAGTCCCTTCAAGACAATCTTCCTCCTTTTTCATCAAAGGACGCTATAGAAATTATTGAAAAAGAACTTGGCGATAACGTTAATAATATTTTTGATGATTTTGAAGATACCCCTTTTGCAGCAGCATCAATTGCACAAGTTTATGCAGCCAAGATTAAGGGAACTGATAAAGAAGTTGCTATCAAAGTAGTCAGACCAAACATTACAAAATTAATATCCAAAGATATTTCTTTAATGAAAAGACTAGCAAAACTAGCTGAGAAGTATTTTTTTGATGCCAGAAGGTTAAAACTTTCAAAATTAGTTGAAGAGTACGAGTACGTAATAGAAGCCGAGCTAAATATGCGTATTGAAGCATCCAATATAAAACAAACTAAGAGAAACTTCGAAGGCAACAATTTGTTGTATGTTCCTGATGTTTATTGGGACATCTCTACAGAGAAAGTTCTTGTTATGGAAAAAATTTCTGGTATCCCGGTAGATAAAATTGAGGTTCTCAAAGATCTTGGAGTAGATTTTAAACTTCTTGCTGAAAGGGGTGTTGAGATATTCTTGAAGCAAGTTTTCATCGACAATTTCTTCCATGCCGATATGCATCCTGGCAATATTTTTATTGAGGCAACGAATCCCCAAGATCCTTCCTATGTAGCAGTTGATTATGCAATAGTGGGCTCTCTTAGCGAAGACGAACAATTTCAAATAGGGAAAATGTTATTGGCCGTAATCAGCAAGAATTTTTCTGAAGTTGCAGCAATTCTTATTGAAGCAAAGTGGGTAGATCCTTCAACAAGACAAAATGAATTGGAAAGGACAATCAGGGCAGCGTGTGAACCTATCTTTGATCAGCCTTTGGAGAACATAAATTTTGGGGAGTTGCTCTTATTCATTTTTGATTCAGCAAGAAGATACAACTTAAATATGCAGCCATCTCTAATGCTCCTTCAAAAAACTTTAATAAATATAGAGGGCCTTGGTAAGCAACTTTATCCAGGTTTGGATTTTTGGTCTATAGCCAACCCTTTCCTAAAAACTTGGGTATCTGAACGTTACAACCCTCAAAAAATGCAAGAGTGGGCAAAAGAAAATACTGCTCAGCTTCTTGAAAAAGTTAGAAAACTTCCCAAAGTTGCAGAAACTGCAATTGAACAAATTAATAAAATAGAGATCTATCAAAAGGCTAGCGAGGATAGGCATCTTGAATTAATAGAAAAAATTTCAAATGAAAAAAGTAGTATAAATCTTCTTACAATATTAATAATTAGTTCTATCATTATTTACTTACTTAACTGACAACCCCATGGAAAAACATATTATTATAGAAATTGCTGAAATCTTAGAAAGGAGAAAAGAATCAACAGCAAGCTCTTCTTATACTAAATCCTTATTTGATAAGGGCCTAGAGGAGATACTTTCTAAGATTTCAGAAGAATCTGAAGAGTTAATTGAAGCGGCTAAAGATAAGAGTAAAAACAAGAAAAAGAAATTGATTCATGAAACTGCCGATCTGTGGTTTCATACTATGGTATTGCTATCCTATGAAGACATCAGCGCAAAAGAAATACTAGATGAGCTAGAAAAAAGATTTGGTACATCAGGACTTGATGAGAAAGCTTCGAGGAAAAGCTAATTAAAGGAGATTATTATGGGCGGAATTAGCATATGGCAAATATTAATAATACTAGTAATTGTTCTTCTTCTCTTTGGTGGGACCAAGCGCTTAAAAAACTTAGGTTCGGATCTAGGCAACGCACTCAAAGGCTTCAAAAAAGCTATTGATGAAGAAGATAAGAAAGAAGATTCTGATACAAAATAAACACTCAACCTCTCTCGCATGTTCGATATAGGACTTCTAGAATTATTCTTAGTTCTTCTTATAGGTCTAATAGTACTAGGACCAAATAGGCTTCCAGAGGTTGTAAAATCAGTAACAAAATCTAGTAAATGGATTAAAAAAACTATTTCGTCTACCAAAGAAGAAATTTCTAGGAATATTGGGCTAGATGAAATTTACCAAGATCTTCGTAATGAAGAGATTATGGAAAAAACTAAATCTTCTTCATATAAAGAAGAAAAGTAGATTAAATTGATGTCTGAAAATACTAAACAACAGGATTTTATAGATCACCTTTCTGAACTAAGATCTAAGTTACTTAAGTCTGTAATATTCATATTAGTAGCCTTTCTTGGCTTGGTTTATTTTTCTAATTCAATTTATGAGTTTGCTGCAGAGCCCCTTCAAGCCTTCTTACCAAAGAATTCCTCTATGATAGCAACAGAAGTTGCATCTCCTTTTTTATCTCCTTTACGATTAACCTTCTACGTTTCATTACTTATTTCTATGCCCTATCTGCTGAGTCAAATTTGGTCTTTTATAGCACCTGGTATGTATAAAAATGAAAAGGTTCTTTCTTCAATAGTACTTTCTTCGAGCGTTGTACTATTTTACTTAGGAACCCTGTTTGCATACTTTGTTGTTTTTCCACTGGTATTTGGATTCTTTACAAGCACAGCTCCAGCAGGGGTAATGGTCATGACAGATATTAGCAAATATCTAGATTTTATCCTTACCATGGTATTTGCATTTTCTTTTTGTTTTGAAATACCAATATTGATTTACCTTTTAATATGGTCAGAAATTACAACCGTTGAAAGTATTTCTAGAAAAAGACCTTACGTCATTGTTTTGTGTTTCGTTATTGCCATGTTCTTAACCCCTCCGGATGTTCTGTCTCAGACACTATTAGCAGTGCCGTGCTGGTTATTATTTGAACTAGGCCTGTTAATAGCAAAACTAACGCTAAAGAATAAATAGAAAACTCTTAAGTATTGAATAGAAAGGTAATAGGGCCTTCATTGACCAATTCAATAGACATATTCGCCCCAAACACACCTGCTCTCACTTTAGAATATTCGTTTTGAAGGTGGTCGGTAAATTCTTGAAATAAAAGCAGGCCAGCTTTATGATCAGCTGCATCTGAGAAACTGGGTTTTAAACCCTTTTGAGTACCTACAGACAGCGTAACTTGTGGAACAAGCAAAACCTCAGATTGAGTCTCAATTACACTTAGATTAATCCTGTTCTCTTCATCGGAAAAAATCTTATAATTTAGAATTTTGTTGCTCAGCTTCTTTATTTCATTAAAAGAATCTTTAGGATCAAACCCTACGAAGACAAGTACCCCTTTTTTTATATTGGCCACCTGTTTTTTATCTATCTCAACCGAAGCTCTTGAAACTCTTTGTGCGAGGACTTTCACCTAGTAAAGAAACTATTTCTCAAGGGATTCATTCCATTCACCTTTTGATGCAAGACTGTTCATTAAAGCTCTGTGAGATAGGGCTAATTGTGCAGCCGCCCTGTTTTCTTCTTTTCCTAACCATGCTTTTAAAGCGGATTGCTGTAAGGCTCTGCCGTAAGAAAAACTCAACCTCCAATCAAAGCCTCCTATCTTATTCATAGCATCTAGGTGTGCTGTAGAATGAAGGTCTGATTGACCTCCTGATAAGAAAGTTATACCAGGTAAATTTGAGGGTACCTCAGATTTTAGACATTCTAAGGTTTTTTCTGCGACTTCATCAACACCCGCTTGATTTACATTCGTGGATCCTGAAGTGACCATATTAGGCTTCAGTATTGTTCCAGCAATATTGACTTCATTATTTTTTAAACTTCCAAACAAAGCGTTTAGACATCTTTTAGAAACTTCCAGGCATTGATCGATGGTATGACTTCCTTCCATTAGTACTTCGGGCTCTACCATTGGTACCATATTGCTTTGTTGAACAATCTTGGCGTAATCTGCTAAAGCCTGCATATTTTCTTCTATGCACTTATCTGAAGGTATGCCATCTCCTATTTTTATTACTGCTCTCCATTTAGTAAATTTAGCTCCTAAATTAAAATATTCATCGCACCTTTTTTCCAGGCCTTCGAGCCCTTGGGTTAGAGTTTCTTCTGGGTGACCATCAAGCGGCTGGAGGCCTTGGTCTACTTTAATCCCAGGAAGAGCTCCCTGGCTAACAATTAGGTTCACTAAAGACGGCCCTTCATCTGAATTTTGTCTTATGGTTTCATCAAACAGTATGACTCCTCCTATATTGCCTTTCATGCCTTCAGATCTAAAAAGCATCTCCCTGTAATCTCTTCTATTTTTTTCAGTTGACTCCACTCCTATCGAATCAAATCTTTTTCCACAAGTTGGATTACTTTCGTCTGCAGCAAGGATTCCTTTTCCATCTGAAACAATATAATTTGCAATTTCTTCTAAAGTATCAAGTGACATCTGTTTCTCCTAAATTTAATTTATCCTAAGTCCTGTTATCCTGAGATTCAAGAGCTTTCATCTCCAAAGCCTCTATAGCAGGAAGCGTTCTACCTTCTATAAATTCTAAAAAAGCACCGCCAGCCGTAGACATATAATCAATATCATCTAAAACTCCAATTGCTTTTGCAGCAGCTAACGTGTCTCCACCTCCACCTACCGAATAACCCTCTGAATCTGCGATCATTTTTGCTATTGTTGATGTTCCGTGCATAAATTGTGGTTTTTCAAACAACCCAACTGGGCCGTTCCATAAGATAATCTTCGCCTCTTCAAGAATTGATTTTACTTCTGAAAAACTTTCTGGAGCTATATCAAATATCGAGTCTCGTGAATCTATAGAATTTATACCAACTACACTTCCTTTATCTTCCATAGAACGAGCAACTACAACCTTGTCAGGAAGAATAACGCCATCTTTGTTTGCCAACTCCAAAGCTTGTTCTAGCATGTCTTTTTCGTACAAAGACGAACCAACATTAAAACCCTTAGCTGCAAGACAGGTATTGGCTATCCCACCGCCTAAAATTACAAAATCCATTTTATCTGACAGAGAGTTAATTAAATCTAATTTAGTTGAAATCTTGGCACCCCCAAGAATTGCTACCGATGGCCTATTCTCATTTTGATTTAGCTTACCCAGCGACAAGAGTTCTTCTTGGAGTAAAAAACCTGCACATGCTTGATTTGCATAAGAGATAATACCCGTTGTAGAGGCATGTGCTCGATGGGATGTTGCAAAGGCGTCCATTACGAAGATGTCGCAAATATCGGAAAGTTTTTTGCAAAGGTCAGGATTGTTAGATTTTTCTCCTTTCAAGAACCTTACATTTTCTAACATATTTAATTGGCCTGCATCAGGTTCTGACCATTCCTCAATGGAACTTATTAAATTGATGCTCAAGCCCAATAATTCTTTTAACTTCTCAGCAATAGGCTTTAAAGAAAATTCTGACTGAATAGTACCGTTTTCTTCAGGTCTGCCCAGGTGGGTTAAAAGGGTCAACTTACCTTTGTTATTCAAAATATGCTTAATAGTAGGCAAAGATCTAAGGATTCTTTCATCATCGAATACCTTACAATCTTGAATGGGAGTATTCAGATCTGCACGTAATAATATATTTTTTCCAGACAAATCAAAATCTAAGAGAGTTTGCATTTAAATTAAATTTATAGATGTTTTAGAATTGAAGCGACTATCTTCTCTTTGGTAAATCCAAAATAATCAGCCAAAACATTACCGGGAGCAGATTCACCAAAAGAATCCATGCCGATAACCAAACCATTGAGTCCTACGTATTTTCTCCACCAATCTTCATGAGAAGCTTCGACAGCAACTTTGGTTGTATCTGTTCCTAAAATACTTTCAACATAATCCTTGCCTTGAGCATCAAATCTCTCAGTGCAAGGGATTGAAACAACTCTCACGCTTATCTTATTTTCTAACTCTTTAGCAGCTTCAAGTGTAGCTGAGAGCTCTGAGCCAGTTGACAGCAATACCAATTCTGGTTTTCTTGAAGATTCGTAAACTACGTACCCGCCTCTATCTATCAAACTAACTTGATTGGCGTCTCTGTCTATTGTTGGAAGGTTCTGTCTTGATAAGATCAACGCGGTTGGTTTGGCTTTATTTTGTATGGCAGATTTCCAAGCAAAGGCTGTTTCAACAGCATCACAAGGCCTCCAAGTCTCAAGGTTAGGAGTGGTTCTTAGGCTTGTTAAATGCTCAACCGGTTGATGTGTTGGTCCGTCCTCCCCAACTCCTATGGAATCATGCGAGTAAACCAAAATGGTTGGTATTTTCATCAAAGCAGCCATTCTTACTGCATTTCTTGCGTAATCTAAGAAAGTTAAAAAAGTTCCACTGTAAGGTCTGTTGCCACCATGCAAGACCATTCCGTTCATTATGCCGGTCATGGCAAATTCCCTAACTCCGTAGTTTAGATAATTTCCACTGAAATTATCTTTTGTTATTGCAACAGTACCTGACCAGTTAGTGTTGTTTGAACCAGTCAGATCAGCAGACCCTCCAATTAATTCAGGCATCAGAGGACCCAGGACATTTATAACCATTTCAGATGACTTTCTTGTTGCTATGTTAGGCTTTTCTTCTTGCATTTTTTTAGCAAATTCTAATAAAGCTTCCTCAAGATCATCAGGGTCATTCATTGCCATGCATCTAAGGTATTCTTCAGATAATTCAGGATATTTTGAGGTATATTCAGCAAATAAGTCATTCCAGCTTTCCTCTAGCCGTTTCCCTTTTACAGAAACGTTCCAGTCGTCATATACATCTTGTGGTATTTCAAAAGGTTTATCATTCCATCGAAGTTCTT
>Ga0114995_10000395_pt1 | contig 29996 bp, 27 predicted proteins | sample ArcticOcean_MG_C_11_FD_87038 | JGI IMG/M metagenome (GOLD analysis project Ga0114995, IMG submission 87038) | Marine microbial communities from western Arctic Ocean - ArcticOcean_MG_CB2_154 | ecosystem: Environmental > Aquatic > Marine > Oceanic | place: Arctic Ocean: Canada Basin | collected... | reverse complement strand
CCCAATGAAGGTTTTGTTTTTGATTCTTGGAATGCCAATGGCATAATTACAGAAGGCTCAGGAGAATCTGTCTTACTAGAAAATTTATTCCAAAACGATACATTCACAGCCAACTTCTTCACTGAGGGAGTAGACGTAACAGAAATAGAAACTGTTGTAAATTTAGAGGTGTTTCCTAATCCTACGAATGGATTTACCACCTTAAGTTATGAGTCATCTAAAGTAGAAGATGTTCAAATAGCGGTCTATGACATGGCAGGAAAGCAAGTTTTTTATGAGCAAGTGATGAAAGGGAATAGAGAATTAATATTTCCTATAGACTTAACCTTTTATGAAAAGGGAATGTATTTAGTAGAATTGAAGTCTGACTTTAACATAATTTCCACAAGAGTAGCTTTGCAATAGCAGATCAGCACACCATCCAACTCACGACTAAAACTAGCCATAGAATCAGAATTAATCAGAGCATTTTTTTCCTTTTGACTAAGTATTGAAGAAGGATTTGATTGAATCCAGCGTTGATGTCTGCTTCTACGAAATCTATTCCGTACTGTCCGCACTTGAGCTTTAGCTCAGCGGCAAATTCAGTTATACCTTTTACATATTCCTCTCTTACATCTCTTGGGTTAACCTTTACTTCATCACCACTTTCCATATCTACAAAAGTGTAAGGTCTGTTGGCGAAGTCAAAGTCTATCTCCTTAGATTTATCTACGGTGTGAAATAAAATAACCTCGTGTTTGTTGTGTTTTAAATGTTGCAACGCAGAAAACAACTCGTCAGATCTTTCAGAGTTATCTAGCATGTCTGAGAATATAACTACAAGTGAGCGCCTAGGAATACTTTCCGCTATTTCATGGAGAGCTTCCACGGTAAATGTTTTCTTCTGGCTGGGCTTATCCATGTCATTCAGTAGGCCCTCTAGCTCATTGTAAAGAAACTGGTGGTGTGAAGCACTACTCTTAGCTTTCGTTTTTAAAGAAACAGTATCAGAAAAAAGACTCAAACCTACGGCATCTCGCTGCCTTCTGAATAATTCTATCATAGCCGCAGAGGCGTATATAGAAAATTTCAGCTTGTTTAGGTTATCAGAGTCCGCTTTTACGCCAGCAGGGAAATACATACTAGAGCTATGGTCGATCACTAAATGACATCTCAAGTTGGTTTCTTCCTCGTATCGTTTCACGAAAAGTTTTTCGGAACGGGCATAAAGCTTCCAGTCGATATGTCTTGTAGATTCTCCAGTATTGTACAATTTATGTTCGGCAAACTCTACGGAGAATCCATGAAATGGACTCTTATGCATTCCCGTTATGAAACCTTCTACAGCTTGCTTAGCCATGAACTCAAGCTTACTCAGCTGCTGAAATTTCCTTCTATCTATATTTAATGCCATATTCTTTTCGGTAGATGCTAATTTAACGAAACTCAGCTACCAATAGTTGTGAAAAATCATTAATAGCGAACTGTTGTATTCTGAAATTAATTTTGTTCGATGCTTGAAGTTTTTTGCTGATGCCATTGCGTAAAGCGAATTACCAGTATCTAATCTCCACACTGTCTAAATAAATGGCTTAAACTTTTCTAACTTTGACTCATGGAAATAGCCTCACATCTTAAAAACGAATTTGCATTTGAGTTTTAGTGGGCGCCTGTCCAAGTCCTATGTTCGTACTCCTAAGTCAAGGATTTGTCTCTATTCTTGTAGTAATCGGTGGAGCTATTCTAGGTACATTTGTTTTCAGGATGATTAAAAACTATTTGCCTTTTTAGATGGAAGAAACCTTAGTCATAGGGTATGGATTTGCCATTGTTATAGGATTAATAATGGGTCTTTTAGGTGGTGGTGGAAGTATACTCACCGTTCCTGTATTTGTCTATTTATTAGGTTTTGATGAGGTAACTTCTACAGCATATTCACTGTTTGTAATAGGGGTGACTTCTACAGTAGGTGCTGGGAAAAATGTACTCAGAAAAAATGTAGACTTTAAAAGTGCTCTGGCTTTTGGCTTTCCCTCTTTTATCGCTATTTATTTTACCAGAAGGTACCTCATTCCTGAAATCCCAGAAGAAATATTCACTTTAGGCACAGAGGTGTTTACCAGAAAAACAATGATGATGTTATTCTTTTCACTTTTATTAATCGTAGCCGCATTGCCTATGATTAAGAAGAGAAAACTCATATCTTCGGAGGGTTTAGACAAAGTGCTTCCATATACTAAAATGGCTTTTCAAGGAATAGTTATAGGACTTTTAGCAGGTTTAGTAGGCGCAGGAGGAGGTTTTTTAATTCTGCCAGCTTTGGTGTTGCTTTCTAAATTGCCTATAAAAAAAGCGATAGGGACTACATTGTTCATAATAGCGTTTAATTCGCTCATAGGTTTTTCTGGTGATGTGCAGAATATAGAAATTGACTGGGAATTCTTACTCCCATTTACAGCATTTTCTATCTGTGGAATATTGCTTGGAGTATATTTCTCTAAGTTTATAGAAGGACCTAAGTTAAAGCGATTCTTTGGCTTCTTTGTCCTGATAATGGCTGCTTACATTATAGTAAAGGAGTTGATTTTATAATAAAAGTTTAACATGAGTTTGGTTTTGCGTTGCAACGCTTACAGCAGAACTAAATAACTTTGTACAAGAAATAAGAACATGGTAATTCAACAGATATATACAGGATGTTTAGCTCAAGGAGCATATTACATCGAAAGTGAAGGAGAAGTAGCTATCATAGATCCACTAAGAGAAGTACAGCCATACATAGAGATGGCAGAAGAAAAAAGAGCGAAGATTAAATATATTTTCGAAACGCACTTTCATGCAGATTTTGTGAGTGGACATGTCACACTTTCCGAAAAAACTGGAGCATCTATTATTTATGGACCGAATGCCAATCCATCTTTTAAAGCTACTATAGCCACAGATGGACAGGAGTTTAAACTGGGTAACTTAACTATAATAGCGCTTCATACTCCGGGTCACACTATGGAAAGTACCACTTATTTGTTGAGAGATGCAGAAGGTAAAGACACTGCTATTTTCTCAGGAGACACCTTGTTTTTAGGCGATGTAGGAAGACCAGATTTGGCTCAGAAAGCAGCTACTATGACTCAGGAAGATTTAGCAGGAATACTGTTTGATAGCTTGAGAAATAAGATCATGCCGCTAGCAGATGACATTACTGTTTATCCTGCACATGGAGCAGGTTCTGCTTGTGGAAAGAACATGAGCAAAGAAACTGTAGGAAATTTGGGAGACCAAAAGTCTACCAACTACGCGTTGAGAGCAGACATGACTAAAGATGAATTTATAGCAGAGGTTACAGATGGATTGTTGGCTCCTCCAGCCTATTTTCCTTTGAATGTAAAAATGAACAAGGAGGGTTATGTTAGTATAGATGAGGTAATAAAGAAGGGTGATGTGGCACTTTCGGCATCGGCTTTTGAAGCTGCAGCTAATGAGATTGGAGCTGTAGTTCTGGATGTTCGTCACCAAGATAAATTTGTAGTAGAGCATGTTCCTAATTCTATTTTTATAGGAATCGAAGGTGGTTTTGCACCATGGGTAGGGGCGCTTATAAAAGATGTGGAACAGCCAATTCTTCTTATTGTAGAAGATGATGCCATCGAAGAAGCTATTACTAGGCTATCTAGAGTAGGGTTTGATAATATTTTAGGATATTTAGATGGAGGATTGGAAAACTGGAAAAAAGAAGGAAAAGAAGTAGAGAGCTTAGAATCTATTTCAGCAGACCAGTTTGCCGCTCAAGTAGAAAAAGACGGAAGAAAAATATTTGACGTAAGAAAACCAGGAGAATGGGATACTGAACATTTACCAGATGCAGAAAACACAGCACTAGGTGAGTTGAATAATCACTTGGCAGAATTCCCTAAAGAAGACAAGTTTTACATACACTGTGCTGGTGGTTACCGTTCAGTAATAGCGGCATCTATCCTTAAGTCAAGAGGCATTCATAATATGATAGATGTAAAAGGAGGATTCGATGCGATAAAGAAAACAGAAATGAAGACGTCTACTTTTGTTTGTCCAAATTCTTAGTCATCTGTCTTTAGCATTTAGATTAGCAGTAGAATCAGCATTAATAATTTATAAAGAATGGAACAATTAAACGCGCAGCAGTGGAAGGAGAAGCTAGATGCTTCATCAGATGGGGTCATCGTAGATGTGAGAACTCCAGTAGAATGGGAGGAGGGGATAATTCCGAATGCAGTTTTAAATAACATACATGAACAACAGGGGTTTATGGATTACGTGGAGTCTTTAGATAAAGACAAGGAGTATTTCATGTACTGCAGAAGTGGCGCTAGAAGCGGGAATGCTTGTGCCTATATGGAGAGCCAAGGATTCACCAAAACTTATAATTTAGCAGGTGGAATTTTAAATTGGCCTTTTGAGAAAGCTTAGGAATGAATATTCATCTTTGATTGTTGCTAAACTGCTGTGATGATCAGGGTGTAAAAAACACCAAGCTATTCCTAATAGCCTCTCTCACTTTGGATTTAGCTCCTTTCTTTCCAGAGCCACACATTGTGGAGAAAATAAGATGGACAATAGGCGGAGCAGATGGATGGCTCTAGACTACCGACTAATCTGGTATTAGAATCTCGAATTAATAATCCATCATTAACCATTAATAAATAAAAAAGGTAAACTCTTTCACTAATTTTACTCCATCTAATTTCATTTATGAAAGTAACTTTTTTAGGAACAGGAACCAGTCAGGGCGTGCCAGTAATCGCGTGTGACTGTGCTGTGTGTAAGTCTGAAGACCCTAAAGATAAGCGACTGAGGGTAAGTGTTCTTGTAGAGGTTGATGGACTAAATGTACTTATAGATTCTGGACCAGATTTCAGGCAGCAGATGCTCCGAGAAAACGTCCAAAAGTTAGACGCTATTCTTTTCACTCACGAGCATAAAGACCACACCGCGGGATTAGATGATGTAAGAGCCTTCAATTTCAAGTACAAGAAGGATATGGATGTCTATGCACATCCTAGAGTTCAGGAAGCGTTAAAGATGGAGTTCAGTTACATCTTCGCAGAATTTACATACACCGGAGTTCCTAAAGTTCAGCTACATAATATTTCTAAAGAAAGCGCCTTCACCATAGAATCTAAAGTAGAAGTTACTCCTATAGAAGTGCTGCATTATAAGCTTCCAGTACTCGGTTTTAGAATTGAGAACTTTACATATATAACAGATGCTAAAACCATTTCTCCTGAAGAAAAAGACAAGTTTCGAGGGACAGAAGTGTTAGTTTTAAATGCGCTGCACAGAAAAGACCATATCAGTCATTTTAATTTACAGGAGGCACTGGACTTAATAGCAGAAATTCAGCCTAAGCAGGCTTACCTTACTCATATTTCTCATTTGTTTGATAAGCATGAGGATATTTTAAGAGACTTACCAGAAAATGTTTTTGTAGCGTTTGATGGGTTAAAAATAGAATTATAGATGGGAAACAAGTTGCTGTATAATTTAATAGTAAAACCGCTTTCTTGGCTCCCGTTCTGGATGCTTTATGTCATTTCAGATGTAGCTAAGTTTTTTATTTACACTGTTTTTGGTTACCGAAAAAAAGTGGTATTGACTAATATGAGAAATTCTTTTCCTGAAAAAAGCGAAAAGGAGATATCTAAATTAGCCAGCGAGTTTTATAGTCATTTTACGGATGTTATAGTAGAGAGTGTGAAGCTGTTTAGCATTTCAGAAGCTAACCTAGCGAAGCGAATGGTTTCTGTGAATTCTGAACTCTTTGATTCATACTATGAGGAAGGCAGAGATATTATTATGGTGTCTAGTCATTTCGGAAATTGGGAAATGTGCGCTACCTTCGGTCAGCACCACATGCCACATTCTACTAGAGGTGTTTACATGCCTATGAAAAACAAGTACTGGAACGAGAAGGCTAAAACATCTAGGTCTAGATTCGGAATGAACCTAGTTCCTAGGAAAGAAGCGATCAGCCAGTTAGGTATTTCAGACGTTCCTGTGGCGCTCATTCTATTGGTAGATCAGAGTCCACATAAAGATAAAAGGTGTTATTGGACTAACTTCTTAAATCAGGAAACTGCTGTAAACTTCGGGATGGAGAGGTTAGCTACTGACCATAATGCAGTAGTTATATATGGTGATATTCAAAAGGTGAAAAGAGGGTATTTCGAGGTGACATATACTGTTATATCAGATGATCCTACCTCTCATCCTTACGGATGGCTAACCGAGAAAACGACCCAGAAAATAGAAGAAAAAGTTAGAGAAAATCCTCAATACTGGCTTTGGACGCATAAGAGGTGGAAAAGAACAAGGAGAGAAGATGAAGAGTTATGTAACGTAATAGAAAAAGCATGAGTTTCGCAGACCATACGCCATTAGCAGAGAGGATGCGGCCTAAAACTCTTGATGAGTATATCGGTCAGGGTCATTTGGTAGGTCAGAACTCTGTGCTCCGAAGGACGCTGTCTAGTGGGAATATTCCTTCATTAATTCTATGGGGACCTCCCGGAGTAGGAAAAACTACACTAGCTCAGATTATAGCCACTTTGGTGAAAAGGCCATTTTACACATTGAGTGCTATAAACTCAGGTGTTAAAGATATTCGAGAGGTTATAGAAAAGGTGAAGAACCAAGGGTTATTTGGCGGTGGAAGCGCCATTCTTTTTATCGATGAGATTCACCGTTTTAGTAAAAGTCAGCAGGATTCTTTGCTAGGAGCGGTAGAAAAAGGAACCATCACACTAATAGGAGCTACTACTGAGAATCCTAGCTTTGAGGTTATTTCTGCTCTTCTCAGTAGGTGCCAAGTCTACACCTTGAAGTCTCATACTAAGGATGACCTGGAGGGTCTGTTACAGCGAGCAGTGGCATCAGAATCTGCGTTGCAACGTAAAAAAATAAGTCTCCTAGAAACCAAAGCATTATTAAAATTGAGCGGAGGAGATGCGAGAAGGATGCTTAACTGTTTAGAGCTGGTGATTTCCAGCGCCAACGAAGAAGAGTTGGTTATAACAGATGAGCTCGTAACATCCTTAGTGCAGCAGAACTTGTCTAAATATGACAAGGACGGAGAGCAGCATTATGACATAGTTTCGGCCTTAATAAAGTCCATTAGAGGAAGCGACCCTAACGCGGCAGTCTACTACTTGGCCAGAATGATAGAAGGCGGAGAAGACCCTAAATTTATAGCCAGGAGATTATTAATCTCAGCGTCTGAAGATATAGGAAACGCTAACCCTACCGCGCTGGTGATAGCCAATGCAGCTTTCGATGCTGTAGAAAGAATCGGATTTCCCGAAGGGAGGATAGTTCTCAGTCAGTGCGCAGTTTATTTAGCCACTAGCCCTAAATCTAATAGCACGTATATGGCCATTAATATGGCTCAGGGTGAGGTGCGTAATTCAGGAGATTTATCTGTTCCGCTAGCACTTAGAAATGCACCTACCAAGCTAATGAAAGAGCTAGGATATGGTGAAGAATATAAATACAGTCATAACGGAGAAGGAAATTTTCAAAGTCAAGAGTTTTTGCCTAAGGAAATTTCTGGTATGCGGTTTTATGAACCTGGAAATAATTCCAGAGAACTAAAGGACCGCCAGAAATTAAAAGAACTCTGGAAAGAAAAGTATGGGTATTAGATTTTTATAATCAGAGGACTGTGTATAGTCTTGACTGATTTTTAAGTTCTTAAAACCGTTAAGAAGTAGATTCTCCTAAATTTGCCCCAACTATTAAAAAACAAAAAATGAAAGCATATGTTTTCCCTGGCCAAGGAGCTCAATTTCCTGGTATGGCTCAAGATATTTATGATAGCAGTTCCAAAGCACAAGAACGATTTGCTGAAGCCAAAGAAATCTTAGGATTTGATATAAAAGAAATCATGTTCAATGGGTCTGACGAAGACCTCAAACAAACTAAAGTGACTCAACCAGCAATTTTTCTTCATTCCGTTTTATTGGCAGAAGAGTTAGGGAGTTCTTTTACGCCAGATATGACCGCTGGTCATAGTTTGGGAGAGTTTTCTGCTCTAGTAGCTTGTGGAGCATTAGACTTCCATAACGGATTAAGCTTGGTTTCCAAAAGAGCCATGGCCATGCAGAAAGCATGTGAATTAAACCCAAGTACCATGGCTGCTATTCTAGGTTTAGAAGATGCTGCAGTAGAAAGCATTTGTGCAGATACAGAAGGTGTAGTAGTAGCAGCTAACTATAACTGTCCAGGTCAACTTGTAATCAGTGGGAGTAATGAAGCCATAGATAAGGCGTGTGAAGCATTAACAGCTGCTGGAGCTAAAAGAGCTATAAAACTTCCAGTGGGAGGAGCCTTTCACTCACCATTAATGGAGCCCGCTAGAGAACAATTAGCTGCAGCTATTCAAGAGGCGAATTTCAGTTCTCCTAAATGTCCTATTTATCAGAATGTAACTGCACTTCCAGAAACAGATGCTGCTGTTATCCAAAAGAATTTAGTAGCGCAGTTAACAGCTCCAGTAAAATGGACTCAGATCATGCAAAATATGATCGCTAACGGAGCCACTTCAGTAGTAGAGGTAGGACCTGGAAAAGTATTACAAGGGTTGTTTAAGAAGGTGGATAGAAAATTTGAGACATCTAGTGCTGAGATAGTAACAGAAGTATAGTCTAAAAAATAAGGGCTTCCTTTTGGAAGCCCTTATAACTATATACAACTAAATTGTAATTCCAAACGGAAAACCGACTGGAATATTTTTGATCTTATTAATCAGTCCTAACCATTTATGTGGCTTAATAGGGTCTGAATTTTTTCGTCTTTTCTTTCCGATTCGCTTCTGAGAATTTCGATTTCACCATTTAATCTTGAAATTTCTTCGTCAGCTAAAATTAGTTTTCTTTCTGCATCGAAGTAGCGTTTTACTATTTCTTGTTTCTCTTTTGTTCTAGCATCAATACCCATAGCAGAATAATTTTTTATCTTAATTGCTAAAATAGGACTTCTAAAGTACATAATATATCGTTAAGTTTGATTGTTTTAAACAAAAAATCACAGGAAATGACAATCTTGACACGAAGACAGTTAAGTATTAGTTTACTTAAAGTCAAGTAGTTGAATGGTTTTGGCGTTTGTTTTAGCTCTTGCGATCTACTAGTTTTTAACAAATTCACTGCGTCAAGAGTCGTTTTTAGCTCCAGCGAAGTACGTGAATTACACGATTTATCACTTAAAACAATAGATAATTTGGAGCGAATCCACTTCAGGTTTTGTGTTAGCTTTTTCTCTTGTAGAGTCTAATCCGTATTAGTAAGTACATAGATCTATTTAGCCCTAGGAATAACCAAAACAGGAAGCACCGAAGCTAAAAGTAACTGGTAGTGCTGTTTGGGGTCACTCATTTATCAATAATGTTTAAGATAGAGCCATTTATATCAAAAACGATTTAATTCACGACTTCCTATTTTAATTTCGGGAATATGGGTTTATAGGCTGTAAATAAAAATACAAATCGAGTTCTTGAAAATGTCATCAAGGAACATTGAGCGGTGATAAACTAGCCGGAATAAGTCGGTGGTTTGTGACGTGTCAGTAGTATTAAAAGTAGATGATAAAATCCTTTATTTTAATTCTGGGTGCTGCTCTTTCGATAACTGAGCTATTACTGGTCTGGAGATTATAGAAGAAAAGATCCAATTAATCAAATAGAAGGCTGGAGAAGACAAGACGGTGAAGCGTGAAGAATCGCTTTCTAAATTGTTCTAATTATTAGGATAACACGATGTACATTTGTACCAAAAAATTATAGACATGAATTCAGTAGCTGTAATCGGAGCAGGAACAATGGGAAATGGAATCGCACATGTTTTCGCTCAAAAAGGATATAACGTTTCTCTTATAGACGTTTCTCAACCTGCTTTAGATAAAGCTTTGGCCACGATAGCTAAAAATTTAGACCGTCAGGTAACTAAAGGGTTAATGGATGAGGCTGCTAAAGAAAGTGCGTTGCAAAATATCACCACTTTTACTGAAATGTCTGAAGGCGTAAAAGGAGCAGAGATTGTAATAGAAGCGGCTACTGAAAATGTAGATTTAAAAATGAAAATATTTAAATCTTTAGATGAAGTTACAGGAGATGATGTGATTTTGGCTACCAATACGAGTTCTATTTCTATTACTCAAATAGGTGCACAAACTTCAAAACCGGGTAACGTAATAGGAATGCATTTCATGAATCCTGTACCAGTAATGAAATTGGTTGAAGTGATTCGAGGATATGCTACCTCAGATGAGGTTACTGCTAAGGTGATGGAGATGTCCAAAAATCTAGGGAAAGTTCCTACAGAAGTAAATGATTATCCAGGATTCGTAGCCAATAGAATTCTGATGCCTATGATAAATGAGGCTATAATAACACTGCACGAAGGAGTAGCAGGAGTAGCAGAAATAGACACAGTGATGAAATTAGGAATGGCTCATCCAATGGGACCACTGCAGTTAGCAGATTTCATAGGATTAGATGTTTGTTTATCTATAATGAATGTGCTGCATAGCGGTTTTGGAAATGGAAAATATGCACCATGTCCATTATTGGTAAATATGGTGATGGCTGGAAAACTTGGAAGAAAATCAGGAGAAGGATTTTACTCTTGGAGTCATGGAACTAAAGAACTAATTGTAGCAGATAATTTCAGTTAGTCTGAAAAGTTCTACTACGGGTTTAATTATTAATGGTGAATGATCTCTGGCTCTAAGTCAGTGGCTGCAGAAATGTAAGGATCTAAACCTCTTTGCTTATTCCACATTTCTTCTTCTTCTATTCCTTTCAGGTGTGAAGTTATCTCTATAAGAGTGCCATATACCTTAGATCATTGATTTACAGGGAATTTTGGAAGAGATTTTAAGACGTTTTTCTATTTGATGTAACTCGAATTCTGTTAATTTTAAAATTGTATAGGGCGTTTTTGAATCAGACAGACTATTCTATTCATAATTAAACATTAAGATTTAGTTTAAAGTAAACTGCCAGCCGTTCTCTGTTCGGTCCATCCTTAGCACATCCCATCGTATTAATTTAGCCAATGTGTCTTCTGCTTTCCATGGTTTTTGACGCATGATGTTACAGAATTTTATAAAAGTGATGTGCTGATTCTCCTCGAGATATTTGAATACCTTCTCTTCTTTTTCAGTGATGGTGAGCTCTTCTCCATGGTCTTTTTTTTCAAACTCCCACAGCTTTAGTTGAACTCCATTCACCATATAATTATGGTCTGCTTTTCTCACGTACGCCTTCCATGTATCGTCTTCTAATTTGGCGTAGTGCGGTCTTTCTTTAGATTTTAAAACAGTAATTTCAAGCACAGCTTTGTTCTCTGTTTTATAAACTTTAGACATGAACTCCACTTCAGGCTTGCAGTATAAGTCAGAGGCTCCCTGGATCATGTGGTATTCCTCTTCAGGATCCACTCCTGATATTCTGCCATTGTCTTTAATTCCGATTAATATTCTACCACCAGAACAATTGGCAAAAGCCACTAAGGTTTTAGCGATTTTTTTGGAATCATCTATCCGCTGTTTAAAATCCTGCTGTAGGTGTTCTCCCTGCGCTATGAGTTTTTGGATATAGACTGACATGTAGCACGTAAATCTAGAGTTTTCAGGGAAATAAATGTATATTCATTCTCACAAAGTTGGCTTAATAAACGGGATGTAGAATAAGAAGTTTAAAATGGTCAGGAATTCTAGTAGAAACTTATCTGATTGCTATTGTCAAACAGATACGTGTGGTTAATTTAGGATTAAGCCAGTTTAATGGGGGTGATTATTTAAGGTCTCACTATTATTTTAGCTGTCTTCCTGTCCATAAGAATAAAGTTCTTTGAACCTAGGAAATCATCTCTTACTTCTGCAGCCCAATAAAAATATCCTTAAACTCTGTCCAGAATTCATCTAAGGAGATAAGTTGGGTTTTAAGAAACTCGATGGCTCTAGGTATATCCTCATCACGAAAAAAATTGATTTGAGTGTCTTCACTCATGACCCGAGCACTAAAAATTCCTGAGGCTTCTATTTTATATTCATCTAAAAAAGTAAGTGGGGTAGAAAAACTGCTTTGCATCACCGTTTTTAATTCTAGGAACTGCTCGAAGAATAATGCTCTTATGCTGGTGTCTTTATGCTGAAGGTCTAGACATAATCTGCAGCCTTTACCATCGAACTCCATGCGGATATAAAGTTCTTTTACGCAGCTTTTATAGGATAGCCAGCTGACTTTGTTTCCGTGAACACCTCTTACAGGCGTCATTTCTGAATCTAGTAGAGTCCAGAAATCTGTTCTTCTTTTTTTGAGTTCTTCTTTAGGTAGCATCTAGATGCAAACTTAATAAATGTTATGCTTACTAGTGGTGAAATTGAAGGAGGAAGTATTACTTAATATTTAGTGGTACATAACAGACTTATCTAGGCATAGCATTGATACAACTAGTAAGCTTTAAAGCCAAGGGGCTAGTTAAGTTTAGACATAGCGACTTTTTTTGAGCCACGACTTTAATTCTGTGGCTTCAGCGTCTACTAAGTTTTTGAAAGCTTTTCTAAGCTCTTTCCTAAAGAGCAGTTGATCAAATCTGACTTTCCCTAATACAGTTTTATAGTATTCTAACATTTATTCTAACTGGTTTATGTTTTTACTAAATCAGCTCAAACGCAGTGATTAGATATAATTTTGTGTTTTCATTTGTGGGAGGTGTTTTCTGTTACGGGATGTTATCTGTTTTTGTTACCATCGGAGGGTGTTTTGTATTTTAAGTGTCTGATAATGATTAAACAAAAATGGTCAGCTCCGTTGAGCTAACCAATTTTATTGTCGCTCTGAGGCGACCTAAACCTTAACCAAAATAACTATCAACCAATATCTTTGATCGGATGATTGAGATACTAGTTAATTAGCCATAACTATGCCATAATTGCTTGTGTATTGTTAAACGATGTGAAAAAAAATGATGTCCAGATTACGCGGTTAGACCTCAAAACAGGAGTTTAGAAGAGATGTATTTGCTATCTTTGCAACGCTAAAAAAACAATCTTAAAAGAATGAAAGAAGTATATATAGTAAGCGCTAAAAGAACTCCAATAGGTAGTTTTATGGGTTCGTTGTCAACAGTATCAGCTACTAAACTTGGTGCGGCTGCCATTAAAGGAGCTATAGAGTCTGCGGGAGTTGATGCGGCTCAGATTCAAGAAGTTTTTATGGGAAATGTAATGAGTGCTAATCTTGGTCAAGCACCGGCTAGGCAGGCAGCTATGTTTGCAGGAATTCCTGATAGTGTTCCTTGTACTACTATAAATAAGGTATGTGCTTCTGGAATGAAGGCCATAGCTCTAGGAGCTCAGTCTATAAAAACAGGAGATAATGACTTAGTAGTAGTAGGTGGAATGGAGAATATGAGTATGGTTCCACATTATATGGGTGCTAGAACCGGTCAGAAGCTTGGAGATATGAAGTTAGTAGACGGGATGGTGAAAGACGGTCTAACTGATGTGTACAATAAAACGCACATGGGAGTGTGCGCTGAGCTATGCGCTAAGGAGAAAAGTATTTCTAGAGAAGAGCAAGATGCGTTTACTGTAGAGTCATATAATAGATCTGCTGCTGCATGGAGTGGGGGTAAATTTTCTGATGAAATAACTCCAGTAGAGATTCCTCAGAGAAGGGGAGACGCTGTTATCTTTTCTGAAGATGAGGAATACAAGAATGTGAAGATGGAAAAAATTCCAACGCTACGTCCTGTATTTGATAAGGAGGGAACAATAACTGCGGCCAATGCTTCTACATTAAATGATGGAGCTTCTGCACTGATCTTAGCGAGTGCTGAAAAAGTAGCAGAATTGGGGTTAACGCCTATCGCTAAAATTAGAGCTTGTGCTGATGCGGCTCATGCTCCAGAATGGTTTACTACTGCACCGAGTAAAGCGCTACCTATTGCTTTAAAAAGAGCAGGCTTAGAGAACAGTGATGTAGATTTTTGGGAATTAAATGAAGCTTTCGCTGTAGTAGGAATAGTCAATAATAAAGAGTTAGGATTAGATCCTGCTAAAGTAAATGTCAATGGTGGAGCGGTTTCATTAGGCCATCCATTAGGAAATAGTGGTTCTAGAATTATAGTTACGCTTATAAATGTGTTAAAGCAGAATGGAGGAAAAATCGGAGCTGCTGGAATCTGTAATGGCGGCGGTGGTGCCAGCGCGATGGTTATAGAAAACGTATAAAACAGTCTAGTTCAGGCATAAAAAAACCTCGTGAGCACTGCTCACGAGGTTTTTTATTTTATATGCTTATTGTCCTATTCTTTCATGATACTTCTTCCTTTAATAACAGCTGTTTTAAGACCATACATTTTTTCTTTAGCGGAATCTATTTTAGCTTGGAAAGCAGCTATTTCTTCTGCTGATTTAGAACCCTTCATTTTAGCGGCGTCTAATTTTGCTTGAGCTGCTTGAATTTTAGTAAGGGCAGAGATTACCTTTCCTTCACTAGCGCTTAGAGATACATTTGCTTGTACTTCTTTCACTTTAGCCTTTTCTATTTTCTCTAATTTATTCACATCATCTGCAGACATAGATTCCATCTTATGAAGCTCTTTCTTAGATATTTCTTGCTTTTTCATGAGCTCAGATCTACCATTGGCTAAGCTTTTTTCCTGCTTTTCTTTTCCTTGAGTGCTTAAGTTAGACCCTTTATTGCTCAGGTCCTTCTTAGCTTCTTTTGCTTTAGAAATAGTGGTGTTTAAAGTGCCACGAGCTTTAGAAATTTCTTCCTTGAAAGCTCTTTTTTCTTCCTTAGACATCGCAGCCATCTTCTTTGTAATGTCTTCTTTAGACATGTTGACTAGTAGTTTAAGCTCGATTTCGGTAGTGTTTTCTACTTTAATGACATCACCTTTTATGTTTTCTTTTTGGTCCTGAATTTTTTCTTCCCCTTTAGAAATTTCTGTTTTGCTTTTTTCTTTAGCAGAATTGATTTTATCAATCTGTGCATTACCGCTTGAAAAAACGAATAATGCTGTAGCTGCAATAAGTATATATTTCATGATATTTATTTATTAAAATCTAAATTGTTTAATGCCTCATCTAGCTCAGCTTCCTTAATTTCGACTTCTTTTAAAGTGCTATCGAGAGCTTTTATTTTTTCGTCAGCGTCTTTTTCTAATTGGTTCACATTAGCCTTATCCATTTCGGGCTTATCTTCTTTATGGCTCTGCTCGCTGCAGCTAGCTATAGCTATAGTTCCGAAGAGAACTGAGGCTAAAAATGTTTTTATATTCATCTTGATTGGTTTTTTTGTATAAAGTTAATCTCTTGAATTCACGAGTCTAAGTGCAAAATAGAGAACGTTAGCTACTGCAGCTAAAGCAGCCACTAAATACGTTCGAGCAGCCCATTTCAAGGCGTCTTTGGCTCCTACATATTCGTCTTGAGTGACCACGTGACTTTCTTTCATCCAGGCCAGAGCTCTGTTACTCGCGTCATATTCTACAGGAAGAGTGACGATACTAAAAAGTGCCACTATTCCAAAGATAACTATAGCTATCCATAAGAAAATAGGAGAGTCCATTAAAGCGAGCATAAAACCACCCATCAATATAAACTGAGTAGCTTTGCTCGCTATACTAACCATTGGGACTAGCTTAGACCGCATAGTTAACCATTTGTAGGCAGTAGCGTGCTGCACAGCGTGCCCAACCTCGTGAGCAGCCACTGCAGCAGCTGCCGCATTTCGCTCCCCGTAAACTACCGAGCTTAGGTTTACAGTTTTATTCTGTGGATTATAATGGTCGGTTAATTGACCCGGAACAGAAATAACTTCTACATCTCTTATCCCGTGGTCAGATAACATTTTTTCTGCTATTTCCTTTCCACTCATTCCATTTTGTAGATGTACTTTCGAGTATTTCTTGAACTTACTCTTTAATCTAGAGCTGACGAGCATGCTTAAACCTCCGAATATGGCGATTATGACCATGTATTGTATATAATCTCCTGACATTATTTTAGGGTTGTATTTTCATTGCCTAAATAACTACAATTCTCCATTATCTCCAAGGTTTTAGAAGAAACTATGGTATTATCATAGTCATTGGGGTACTTTATGAAAAAAAACAAGACAGAATTCAAAACAAAGTAAATGCAGGCTCTTATGATTTTGGGTTGATTCTAATGGAAGTTTATTCTAGAGTCTCATGTCCAGGGTTCTTCTGAATCCAAACTAGCGTTTTTTTCTAAACCGTGAAACAGACTTCTTGGCAAATCCTTTAAAGAAATCATACATCCCAAACAGATAACCGTAAGCCATTAAGAATAGAATATAAATTGGAAAAATAAGAATGAAGTAAATCACCGAGAACAGTACAGATTTTTCACCACCAGTAAAAAAAGCCACTACAGGTTTCTTTAGAAAAGCGATAGTACTTCCTGTAAGTGCAAATACGAGTAATATAAGAATCACCTGCTTACCAGTAACTCCCCATCTATTCTGTAACTTCTCGAACCAACCCATCTTTTTTTAATTGTTAATGTTGAATTATTAATTCTAATGTTTACTAGAAAGTTAGCCATACACGAATACTCGTTTAGTTCAAAGTAGAGAGTTGGCAGTTCGGCTAACACTGAGTCAGTGTAAGTTCTGCTAACTTATTAATCAACCCAATCCGCCACGAAAACATTCGTAGCTCCACCATGTGCATTGGGGTCTGCATTATTTCCTCTATTGCTAGAGAAAGCTATTTTTTTTCCGTTAAATGAGAACATAGGGAAAGAGTCAAACACGTTATCGAAAGTTACTTGCTCCAGTCCAGTTCCATCTAGGTTCATTAAAAATAAGTTGAATAATCTACCAGACTTGCTGTGGTGATTAGAAGCGAATAGAACTTTATCTCCACTCGGGTGGAAAAACGGAGCCCAGTTAGCTCCACCTAACTCTGTAATCTGTCTAGCCTCAGAACCATCCGCTTTAGCGATGTATAATTCCATTTCAGTAGGCTGAACCAGTCCTTTCTTCAGTAAAGCTTTGTACTGAGCTTGCGCTTCTTCGGTTTGTGGTCTGCTTGACCTCCACAATAAGTATTCACCATCTGGAGAGAAAAATGCGCCTCCATCATATCCTAAACCAGAAGTGATTTGTTTCACATCAGAACCGTCTATGTTCATCGTATACAACTCTAAATCACCACTTCTTAATGAAGTAAATACAATTTTATCTCCCTTCGGAGAAACAGTAGCTTCAGCATCATATCCAGGTCCATCTGTTAACTGCTGAATGATGTTTCCTTCCAAATCAGCCACGAATATGTCAAACTCAGGATAGATAGGCCACACATACTCGCCATTAGGACCTCTATGCGGAACAGGAGGGCAAGTGTCCATAGCCAAATGTGTAGAAGCATATAAAATAGTAGAATCTCCAGGCATAAAATAACTACAGGTAGTTCTTCCTTTTCCAGTACTCACCATTGTGGGAGTTTGGTCATGGTATTGTTCATCTGCATTCATGATAAAAATCTGGTCACAGGATGTATTCCATTTTTCATAAGACGCTTGAAAGACCAATTTATCATCTGCAAAACTCCAGTAGGCCTCCGCATTATCTCCGCCATTAGTCATCATGATCATATTGGCAAAATGCTTTTCGCTAGGGTATAGAAAATCTTCTCCTAATACTGGAGTCTCAGCTTGCTCACTATTACTGTGGTGTGGATTTTCTCCATGCTTTCCTTCATGACCATCACCGTGTTTTTTATCGCCATGTTCATGGTTGTGAGGTTGACCGCCACAGGCAGTTAAGAGCGTAGCAATACAGAAAGTAGCGTAGAAAAATATTTTAGACATTTAATCGAATTTTCCGCGAAAATACTCAAGTCGTATTTAATATGAATGCCAAAATAGAACTGCTAACAGATAATTATGAAAAATACCATGAATAGGGTATGATATTTCAGCACTCGGAGAGTAATTTTGAAGTTCAAATTAGAAAAGATGAACCTTTCCATTAAGAGTATAGTTTACGCAGGATGTTTCTTTAGTTTAATCAGTATAGCATCCACCTGCGAAACACAAAGGCCATTGATTAAAGCTCCCTCTGTATATGAGTTTTCACAAGTAGAAGTGCTTACTGTTTTAGCTTCAGATGATATGGAAGGCCGTGAAGTAGGAAAAGTGGGAGGATTAAAAGCCGCAGATTTCATCCAATCAGAAATGACTAACATAGGGTTAGTTCCTAAAGGAGAGAATGGAGGGTTTTTCCAAGATTTTAATTTTAAGCCTATCAGCGTAAGTCCGCACGGAACTGCAGATGGGATAGGCTTAGGTCAAAGTAAAGTAGTGACTGTAAACGGCAGAAATGTAGTTTCTGGAATAGATAATGGAGCTGCTCACACTATCGTTATAGGAGCACATTATGACCATTTAGGATATGGAAATGAATTCTCATTATTCAAGGGAGATTCAGCTATTCACAATGGAGCAGATGACAATGCCAGCGGTGTAGTAGCTATGCTCAAACTAGCCAATACGATAACGAGTCAGTCGGAAAAGTTCAATGCCTACAACTACCTATTCATCGCTTTTAGCGGAGAAGAATATGGGCTGATTGGTTCAAACCATTTCGTGAAAAACCCCACTATAGACTTAACCAAGGTGAGCTGCATGTTCAACTTTGATATGGTAGGAAGACTAAAAGAAGATAATGCGCTAGCCGTGTATGGAAATGGAACCAGTCCCGTGTGGACGGATATAGTGAACGAGGCCAACCAAGGAAAATTCAAATTGGTTTTTGAAGAATCAGGAGTAGGGCCTTCTGACCATACTTCTTTCTACTTGGCAGACATGCCAGTGCTTCACTTTTTCACGGGGCAGCACGAAGATTACCACAAGCCATCTGATGATGTGGAGAAAATCAACTTTGAAGGATTAAAATCGGTAACAGGATTTGTGGAGGATATTGTTCTGGCATTGCAACGCTTAGAAAAACTAGAATTCACTAAAACCAAGGACTCTTCAAGAGAAGATATGTCTTTTAAAGTAACGCTAGGAGTAGTGCCAGATTACATGTTCACAGAAGGCGGAATGCGAATAGATGGCGTCTCAGAAGGTCGTCCAGCAGCAGCTGCTGGAATGCAAAAAGGAGACATCGTGATTAAAATGGGCGAGTTCTCCGTAAACGACATGATGGGCTACATGGAATGCCTAGGTAAATTCTCAGAAGGAGAAACGACTAAAGTCATAGTGAAAAGAGGAGAGGAAGAGGTAGAAATCGATGTGACTTGGGATTGAATTAATGATTAATTCAGATACTAATAGTAGTTAGTCCAGAATCGAAAAGTGTTGATTTTTAAAACTTTCATCTTCGGTCACTGATCGTCATCCGAAGTGCCAATCTAAAACCTCTACTCCACCAAAGAAATCCGCACCTTCTTTTTCTTCAATCTAGAATTGCTCAACGCCTCAATCAGTGAGAAAGCTTTGTGAGCAGGAACTGCTACAAAAGAGCTTTCTTGTTTAAGTTCTATAATACCCAGCTCATCTTTCTTAAGTCCACCTTGCTTAAAGAACAGTCCGGCTATATCACCCTTAGAGATTTTGTCTTTTCTACCCCCAGAAATATGAAGTGTTTCCCACTTGCTTTTTACTATTTCAGTAGTTGAGTCTATTTTAAGTTCCTCATAATCGGTAATGAAATCTGGCAATTCTTCGTTCTCCCATTTGATAACGATGGCTCTACCGTTTCTATTCATTCTAGCTGTACGCCCGTTTCTGTGCGTGAACTCATCTGCTTTTTCAGGAATCTCAAAGTGGATAATATAATCCAGTTCAGGTACATCTATTCCTCTAGCCGCTAAGTCAGAAGAGACCAATATTCTCTCCGTTCCATTACGGAATTTCATAAGTGCTCTCTCTCTGTCTATTTGTTCTAAACCACCATAAAAACTGGTGTGCCCAATATTTTTTCGTTGTAAATCATCACTAACCTCCAGGATAGTATCCTTTAAGCTACAGAAAACGATACCGTTTTTATCTCCCAGATGGCCTAGGAGACGCTCCAGCATAATGAGCTTATTCTTCGAGTGAGAAACGACCACTTCGACTTTTAACCGAGCCACACCTTCAGAAAGGTAATCCAGTTTTACAGGATTTTTTATTCTCGTAAAAGCAGGAATTTCTAACTTTTGCGTGGCAGAAGTAAGTACCTTCTTTCTAAGCATAGGCAGCGCATCCATAATTTCGCGCATCTCATTTTCGAATCCCGTCTCTAAAGATTTATCGAATTCATCTAGGATGAGCGTGTGTACATTTTTAGTGTAAATATTTTCTCTTCTAATATGGTCAGCGACTCTTCCAGGAGTTCCTATAAGTAGAGCAGGAGAGTGCTTTAGTTCAGCTTTGTCCTTAGAGCCAGAACGTCCACCATAAACAGCATTTATCTTGAATCCGCTCCCTATTTCTCTAGCCACTTGCTCTATCTGCATAGCTAGTTCTCTAGAAGGAACTAAGATCATAGCTTGAAGCTCATCATCAGTTCTATCTAAATCCTCTAGAAGAGGAAGTAAAAAAGCCAAGGTTTTCCCTGTTCCTGTAGGAGAGAGGATAATGGTTTCAGGATTCTCTAGAATGACCTCATAGGCCTCTTTTTGCATGGCATTCAGTTCTCTTATTCCGAGTTTTTTAAGAATGGCATCTAGATTTTTTATTGAAGCAGACATAGGCGCAAAGGTATTTCATTTAAGCCCTTATGATGTATATAGATTGGAACCAATTTCATATTGATTAATAGATGAAACAGTTTATTTAGATTTCAATTTAATTCCAATGAAAATGGTTCTAGGTTGAGAAGGACCATACACGAAATTACTGTCTCTATTTTTACCTATATCAAACTGATCTTGGTAGGCATTCAAAATATTCTTCACTCCTGTGTAGAGCTCAATTTTAGAATTTATCTTTTTCAATCCGATAGAATACGCGAACTTGAAGCTCACTTCAGTAAAAGAAGCTGAACTAATTATTTCATCCACAGTTTGGTTCGGAGCACCAGCAAAATGAGGGACTAACATACTTCCGGTGTAGATGTAATTCATGTTAGCGTTAATCCGTTTATTCGGAGTAAAGCTTAGCGTAGCAAAACCGTATTCATTGGGAGTTCTCACAAATTCTTTGATTCCATCTAAGCCATCTATGTAGGCCACTTCCTCATCAAACTCTGAAGTTTGGATTGTAATTCCAGCCTCTAATTGAGCCTTTCTATTGTAATTGGCTCTTAGTTCTAGTGTACCTCCAGTAACGGTAGCTCCCTGCCCGTTTTGCTTTTCAAATAATTCACCGAACTCATCTTCTCCAATAGGAGCCAGATAGAAGGCTCTGTTTAATCTGGTATAAAATCCTTCAAGTGTGAACCCTAGAATGAACTTATCTGTCGGCATATCATAATTTACAGACCCGCTCAAGCTCTGAGATTTCTCAGGAATTAAATCTGTAGAGAGAATTACTCTAGAAACTCCACCGCCAGCAAAGGCGATGTGCAAGTCAGCATCGAATGCTTGAGGCGCTCTAAAACCTGCTCCGTAGTTTACTCTGAACTGCGTATTTTTTTTCAGTTTGTATAAGAGAGAAGCACGTGGGCTAAATGTTGGCTGGTTTACTAAATTATGTATGTCCATTCTCACACCAGACAGCAGAGTGATATTCTTTGCTATTTTCCAGTCGCTTTGCAGAAAAGTACCATAATTCCTGGTCGTTTGGTCTATCAAGTAATTGTATGCTGGAATAGCATCATTTACTTCATCATAGATAAACTCAGTACCTAGAGTGAATACATTCTCTCCAGTTAGAAACTTGTTTATTTTATGATTCAGCTGCACACCGGTATTAAAAGTAGTTACATCAGAAGTTCCATAAGGAGGGTTTTCTAAATGTTCGAGTAGCGCTTCATTTTCGTCAGGAATAATTCCTGTGTAGTGATCTCTGACTGTGGATTGCCATGCAGCGTAGGTAATAAGGCTCGACTTATTCTTATTAAAATTAATCTGATAATCTGCACTTCCCATCCACACGTTATGCGTTCTTTCTTCAGACTGAGCTGCTAAGTAAGCAGGTTTTTCGGTCAGCATTTCGCCACCGAATCTATATTCGTTAAGGTTACTCAGGCTTACTTCCAGTTTTTGATTGTCGTTCGGTAAAAAGAACATATTCATCCCTATAGAAGTGTTTTCTATCAACGGTATTTCAGAAAAATCATCTCCATTATGGTCGTAGAACCCTCTATTTCTATTATTTATAAAAAGAGAGATGCCAGAATTGGACGACTTAGAAACTAAGGTAGCGTTGGCTAGAGTTTGATTATCTCCAGTCTGCTTGTTGATATTCTGGTAGTTGTAATTCAACTCATAGCTGTTCTTTCTTGGAGTTTTGGTAATTACATTTACAGTTCCGCCTATAGCGCTAGAACCATATAATGAAGAACCTCCACCACGCACCACTTCTATGCGCTCTATCATATTTACAGGAAGCTGTTCCATACCGTAAAGCCCTGTAAGCGGACTGAAAATAGGTCTTCCGTTAATCAATATTTGTGAATATCCACCCGCTAGTCCATTCATTCTTAACTGAGTGTAGTTACAGGTTTGACAGTCGTTTTCTACCCTAAGTCCCGGTTGAAACTTCAGTCCCTCAGACAGGTTACATGCCTGCACATTATCTAGAGTTTTGCTGCTCAGCACATTGACTATCACCGGTGAGTCTGTTTGTCTTTTATATGTCTTAGTTCCAGAGATAACTATTTCATCTAAATCCATAGTTTGTTCAGTAAGGGAGAACTCTATATTTAAATTGGGAGAGTCGCTGCTCAAGGTGATTTCTTGAGAAACCAGTTCATAGCCTATATAGCTTGCTATGATTGTATATGTTCCATAGGGTATGTCATGCAGATGCGCTTTACCACTAGAGGTAGTAACAGAAGAAACGCTTAGTTCTTCTATGCTGAGCGTAGCAAATACAACAGGTTCAGACTCCTTTTTTACACTAGCATGGATGTCTCCTGTTTGACAGAAAGCTATAGGTGAAATTAAGATGAAAACATACAGGAGCATGTTTTTTAGGAAAATCATTTATTATTATTTAGGAGTGCAAATATATAATTTTTAGGCTTGCCTAAAAATTGAAGGCGTTAAATTATCTATTTTAATTTTGCGCGTTTATTTCATCTATGAATATTTCACCATTTCATTCTTAACTAATTCTTCTTTCACAATATTAAGTAGCGTCTCATTGTTCTACATTACACTTACTAAATCGCACCTTCATGAGTGAATCAGAAAACATAGTAGAAATTAAACATGCCACGATAGCACAGTCGGATAATATCATCCTGTCTGGATTAAACCTAGAGATTAAGGGTGGAGAGTTTATTTATCTGATAGGTAGAACTGGCTCGGGTAAGTCCAGTTTAATGAAAACGCTTTATGGAGAAATAAAGCTAAAATCTGGAGAGGGAAGTGTTTGTGGATATGATTTGGTAAACATGAAGAGGAAACAAGTTCCCTTTTTAAGAAGAAAAATCGGGATTGTCTTTCAGGATTTCGAGTTGCTGATGGACAGGACAGTAGAGGATAATTTATTCTTTGTAATGAAAGCTACTGGCTGGAGGGACAGGAAGAAGATGGAGATAAGAAAAGATGAGGTGTTGGATGATGTCGGTTTAAAAACCAAAGGATTCAAGATGCCTCATGAGCTTTCTGGTGGAGAGCGCCAGAGAGTATCTATAGCTAGGGCGCTCATTAATGAGCCTGAGTTGATTTTGGCAGATGAACCTACGGGAAATTTGGATCCGAAGACTACAGAAGATATTTTAAGTTTATTGCACCGCATAAGCCAGCAGGGAATTCCAGTAGTAATGGCCACACATGATTACATCTACATGAAGAAATTCTCTTCACGCGTGCTTATATGTGAAAACGGAAAGTTGGTTTCTCAGTCTGAAGTAGATGATATTATTCAATTTACTGAATTAGGTTAGCCATGCTTAGTATCCTGATTCCAGTATATGAATATGAAGTTTCCTTGATGGTAAAAGAAGTTCATCGTCAGGCTTCATCGCTGGGCATTGATTTTGAAATCATCTGCCTAAATGATGCGTCTTTTAGCAAAAATCCCGCCTCAGAACTTTCTAATTTTAAGTGGATAGAGAATAAAACTAATTTAGGAAGAGCTAAGAGCAGGAATAAGCTAGTAAGCGCGGCAATGCATAGAAACCTTCTATTCTTAGATGCAGATATGCAGCTCACTAATCCTGAGTTTATACAGAATTACATTATTCATCTAGATGCTTCTCTGGTGATTTGTGGAGGCATAAGTTATCAGAAGAAACCACCTATGACGGGCTTAAGGCTGAGGTGGAATTACGGAAATATTTACGAATCTGCAACTGCTTTAGAGAGGAGTAAAGAACCTTATGGGTCTTTTATGACAGGTAATTTCTTGGCTACTAAAGAAATTTTGGAGAACCATCCGTTTGATGATACGCTCATTATTTATGGGCATGAGGATACGCTATTTGGAAAGGCGTTATTGGAAGGTGGTATTTCTATTTTACACATAGAAAATCCAGCACTTCATGCAGGACTAGAAGAAAATGACGTATTCATAGAGAAAACAAAGGAAGGTCTGGGAAGTTTGCTTCAGATGTATACAGAGAAGAAAATCACTCGTGATTATTCGCGCATAATTAAAACCTTTGAGCTTCTGAAAAAGTCTGGAACACCGTATTTAGTGGTGTTATCTATTTCGCTGCTAGAAAAACTGTTTTACCCCAAGCTATTGGCTCAAGGAAAGCATATATGGTTCTTCCAGCTATTAAAATTAAAGTGGTTTCTAGAGCTAGCTAGGAAGTCTTAGCAGCTTTCCATTTGTCATGCTCTTCAGTAAGTTTCTTTTTGGTGTACAGAGCGAAATCTCCATTCATCATCCAGGCGTAATATCCTCTTTCTTTTTCGAAGATAGCAGTTAGTTTATCTCCTTTGAATTTCCCGAAATTAAGGCATACGTCACCATCGGCATCGTATACTAGTCTTCCTGCAAAATCTGCTACTTTATGCCTCTGGCTAGTGTTATGTAAAACCTTCATATCATTTTGTACAGGCTTTATGAGTTCCCCTTTGTCGTTCAATACTTCGACATCTTGGTAGCGCTCTATTTGCGCCTTAAGAATTTCATAAGTGGCTACGGTATCGGGAAGAGCTTCGTGGGCATCTGGCAGTTCTTTTCCACAGTAGAATTTATATCCAGCACCAAGTGTTCTCTTTTCCATCATGTGAAAAATAACTTGAACATCTAAGACATTTCTACCTTCCATACTAAAGTCTACACCTACTCTCATAAACTCTTCTGCCAGTAGAGGGATATCGAATTTATTTGAATTAAATCCGGCCAAATCACAGTCATGAAGAAACTTGAATAACCCTTTCGCTATTTGTCTAAAAGTTGGTTGGTCAGCTACATGTTCATCGAATATACCATGAATTGCACTTGTTTCAGCTGGAATAGGTATTTCGGGGTTCACTAAAAATCTCTGCTGGTCTACACCTTTCTCAGGTCTAGTGATGATAGTTCCATCGGGCATTACTTTTACGCATGCTATTTCTACTATTCTGTCTTTAGACACGTTAATACCAGTGGTTTCTAGATCGAAAAATACGAGAGGTTTTTTGAGATTTAATTGCATGTTGATAAGTGGAAATGGATTTATATACGAAACCCTTTTTAAATTCGTTTAATAAAAAGGTAGAGTAGTAGACTTCGGATCGGGTACTCGGAAAGGTCTGATTCGAAGATAAAAAAGGGCTGTGTCTGTTTAGCTGATACAGCCCTCTTTATTTAAAAATATTATTTAGCCGATACTTTAATGTATTGATAAAGCTCATAAGCAGCTCTGTTTTCCTTTGCGTCATTTTTATATGCCGGTCCTTGAACTTTAGCTAAGGGCTTGGCAAAGGTGATTTTGTTTATATCTACGCCTCTTCTCTTAGTGGCTTCAATAATTTGATTTTTGGCTTTAGCGGCCCTCGAGTCTGCTAATTTATTGTTATTAGAAAACCTAGAAGAAGGGACGTAAGATGCACTCGCTTCTACGAGTATTTCAACTTTTCCTTTTATATCAATAATCTTTTTTAAATTATTAGAGAACTCTTCGAATTTACTCTCTTGTAATCCGAAATCATTGAAATCATATACGAAGTATCTTGTATACTTGGCTTCAGCTTTTGCTTCATCGAATGTAGAAGAAATAGGAGATTCAGGTTGTAAAACGCTTTTCTTAAGTAGTTTCTTGGTGAGTAGATCTATTTGTTCTTGAAGTTTTGCTATATCATCATCACATGGAGTTCCTTCAGCTTCAGTTGCCAGGCTTAAATCTTCTTTTTCAAGTTGAACAGGAAGAAGGAATACTTCTCTGTCAATAGTTTTATAACCTGCCTCACATGGAACATTAATAAACTCTTCTTCTACCAATTCGTCCTTCACGAAGTATTCAATTTCATAAGCCATACATGGCGGAAGGATTGCCACGTAGCTACCATCTCTTTGTCTAACTCTATATTCAGTTACCTCACCAGTATTTTTATTAGTCACGACTACCAAACAATTTTCAGGAAGTTTTTCTCCTTCTGCGGGATATACATAACCTTTAAGAACAGATAAGTCAGAACCTATTTCAGAATCAGGCATGTCTATTGCGTAGATATCTTTAAGGCCTAAACCGACTTCTTTTCTAGAAGAGTAATAAGCTCTATTGTTATCAGCTGTGGGATAAAAGAACACATCTGCATCTGTAGTGTTTAGTGGGTATCCTATGTTTTCTGGTTTAGACCATTCTCCATCATCTCCTAAGGAAGAGAAGAAGATATCGAAATCTCCCATACTCTTATGACCGTTAGAAGAAAAGTAAAGTGTTTTACCATCTGCCGAAAGGAAAACAGCATCTTCATCATAGGGTGTATTTACCGATGGGCCCACGTTTAACGCTTTACTCCATTCATTGGTAGGTAATTTCACACATTGATAAATATCTCTTCCGCCATACCCGTTCTCTCTATCAGAGATGAAGAATAATGTCTTTTCATCACTAGAAACAGTAATATGTGTTTCCCAGGCGGGTGAGTTAATATCAGAACCCATTGGCTCAGGAGTAGTCCAGCTTTCTCCCACAAGTTGACTTTTATAAATGTCACCATTTCCGCCTTGATCAAAATAGATGTAAAGCGTTTGGGCGTCTGGCGAAACACTAATAGAAGCAGCATGCCCATCCGTATTAATATTTAGAAGTTCCGGACTCTGCCATTCGTTGTCCTGATCTTTATAACTAACGTAGATGTCTTCTTTGTTCTCGCCAGTATCATCATCCGTAATGTTAATATTCGTACTGTCCATTCGAACTCTTCTAGAAGTGAAGAATAGTGTTTTCTCATTAAGCGAAATTACAGGGGAGTAATCATTATAGTTACTGTTAATAGTGCTCCCTACATTCGATATGGTATAGTTCTGTGGATTAGTCACTTGAAAAATCGCTTGATTACACATCTCTATCTGTCTCTTAGCTAAGGGAGTCAATCTATGCTTACTTGGAATGTCTGCTAATAGCTGAGTGTAACTGATTATCGCTTTCTCCATTTGATAATCTAAATGAAGAGCTCGAGATAAATAGTACTTAGAGTCTATTGGCGCTTTTTTCTCGCTTGGATCAAATGGATCATAATTTTTAGATATTCCTGCTTCAACGGCTAGCTCTAGATATTTTAGAGATTCTAATTTTCTGTTTGCAGTTTCTAAAAGACAGTAACCAAGTTTGTAGTTCACGTTTCCGTTAAATTGGTCTTCTAAGATCAGTTGACTCCAAATATTGGAAGCTCTATTCCAAAGCTTTTCTTCCATTAGTTGATTCGCTTCTATGAATTTAGAATTGAAGTTGGACCCGGATATTTGAGCTTTCACTCCAATTACTAGAAGAGAGAAAAATAAAAGTGCTACTCTTTTTTTCATTGTGATTTAATATTAGTACTGTCTTTCAGCTATAAAGGTAGTAATTAAGCCTGTTAATCAATGGATTCGGGCTTAATTAGTTTTACATTTCTCTGTTCGTGTCAAAATTCTCTAAGTACTCAGCAACTCGTTTTACAAATGTTCCTCCAAGCATTCCGTCTACTACTCTGTGGTCGTAAGAGTGTGAAAGAAACATCATGTGTCTGATTCCAATTAAGTCACCGTGCTCAGTTTCTACTACTGCAGGCTTCTTTCTTATAGCTCCAGCGGCCATAATAGCTACTTGAGGTTGGTTAATAATAGGGGTTCCCATTACATTACCGAATGTCCCCACGTTGGTGAAGGTGTATGTCCCACCTTGTATATCTTCTGGTTTTAGAGCGTTTGTTCTAGATCTGTTTGCTAAGTCATTAACTTTCTTCGCCATTCCGACAAGATTCAGCGTATCCGCATCTTTAATCACCGGAACGATAAGATTTCCTGTAGGGAGTGCTGCTGCCATTCCTATGTTAATGTGCTTTCTCTTAATGATTTTAGTTCCGTCTACAGAAACATTTACCCCTGGCATATCCTTAATAGCCTTTGCGATAGCTTCAATAATAATAGGAGTGAAGGTGATTTTCTCTCCTTCTTTCTCTATGAATTTGTCTTTGACTTTGTTTCTCCAATTAACCACATTGGTCATGTCTACTTCTACATACGAAGTTACATGTGGACTTACTCTTACAGACATGACCATGTGGTCAGCTATAAGCTTTCTCATTCGGTCCATTTCTACGATCTCATCTCCACTTCCTATAGAAATCATAGGAGCTTTGGGCTGAGATGTAGGTGGCTTAACTTTTTCAGGTTTGCTTTCGGTTGCCTTAGGAGTAGGACTGGCGTTCTGGTTCTGAGGTTTAGCTACTGGAGCTGCAGAGTCCTTATTTTCGATGTAACCTAAAATATCAGCTTTAGTTACTCTGCTTTCTTTGCCTGTCCCGTCAATTCCGTCTAATTCGGTTTGTGAAATACCTTCAGTTTTAGCTATATTCTTCACTAGAGGAGAATAAAACCTATTATCGCTAGATTCGATAGGTCTTGATTCAGTGATAGCTAGTGGAGCAGATACTGCTTCTATAACTTCGGAGGCAGGAGCTGCAGGAGTTTCTGGCGTCGCAGCAGTTGCCGTGACTATAGTTTCTTTACCTCCAATATTATAAATAGCGATTGGGTCTCCTACTTGAACTACATCGTCTTCATTTACTAAGACTTTAACTAGTATTCCGTCTTCAGGAGCTGGAACTTCAGAGTCTACCTTGTCTGTAGCAATCTCTACTATTGGCTCGTCAGCTTCTACGCTATCTCCCTCACTTTTAAGCCATTTGATAATCGTAGCTTCTGCCACGCTTTCCCCCATTTTAGGTAATAGAATCTCTATTTCTGCCATGCTCATACGTTAATTTAATCACTTACGAAATTAAGGATTTATGCCATGTAATCAGAACAAAATTGACGTAGATATTAAGGGTTTTATACAGTTAGATTTCCTAGGTTTTTAATAAGTGTAGAAAGGTCATTTCTCCACTTGTAATCTCTGGCGTACAGCATGTTCATTTTCTGAATAATATCTATTGAAGCAGACTCTTTTACCGTAGGAATGATGCATGGTTTTAAGCTTGGTAGGTCTTTGGGCTTATTTGTTTTCCCTGCATACCCTACCAGAGTTTTACTGCCAAGGACTAATTTACTTAGGTTTTTCACCAATTGAACTACTGATCTGTTCATGATGGTCAGAATGGGTAAGAGTAAGAATAGGAGTAAGCCTGCTAGTAAATCGAATGTTCGCTTTTTCTTTTTATTCTCGTTTTTAGAAATAGAGTTCACGTCTAGAATAAACAGATCTCCCTTTTTATCGATGCTGTTACTTCCAATAATATATAGAGATTCTGGAGGTG
>Ga0114995_10000386_pt1 | contig 30252 bp, 28 predicted proteins | sample ArcticOcean_MG_C_11_FD_87038 | JGI IMG/M metagenome (GOLD analysis project Ga0114995, IMG submission 87038) | Marine microbial communities from western Arctic Ocean - ArcticOcean_MG_CB2_154 | ecosystem: Environmental > Aquatic > Marine > Oceanic | place: Arctic Ocean: Canada Basin | collected... | reverse complement strand
TTGTCGGCTGAGCCAAATGATGGGTATCAGTCCAACCACGACCAATGCCAAAGCAGGCAGTGCAGCCTCACCCAAGCGCTCGTCGCGTGCGAGTTGGTAAGTCATGACGGCGAGTGTGTCTGTGTTGAACGGACGCAGCACCAGAGTGGCAGGTAGCTCCTTCATGACGTCCACAGCAACCAGCAGGGCTGCGGCAGCCACAGGACCTCGCAGCAGCGGCCAATGCACACGCCGCCATATGGCGCCATCCTTAGCGCCTAAAAGCTTGGCACTGTCGTCAAAGCTGTTGGGTATGCGCGTAAAGCCACTGTCTACAGACTGCATAGCCACAGCTACAAACCGCACCATATAAGCCCACAACAAGCCACCAATACCGCCCGTGAGCCATGCGCCAAAGCCAGTGCCTGGCACAAATTCGCGCAACCACAACACCGGCAACAGCAAGCCAACAACGACTACGGCGCCAGGTACGGCGTAGCCAAGCGCCACAATTTGAGTCACGCTTTTGCCAAAAGAACTGGGGCGCAACCGCTGCTGTGTGGCCAAAACCAAGGCAATAGAGACGGCCATGGCTGCGCTCAATATGCCAAGCCCGGCGCTGTTGGCAGCCCAGTCGAGGGCCGACAAGACAGGTGTTGACGCATCATCGCCGCTGCTGGTTAAGGTGTGCAGCATAACAAGAACGGGTGCCGCAAAGCCCAACACAATGGGCAGCAACACGCCAGCACACGCCAGCACTGAGGCCCACCCGTGCAACTGTGTTGGCGCAACGGCGGCGGGTTTGGCGAGCGTTGTTTTGCTGCTGGCAAAGCGCATGCGCCGTTGTGCGCGGCGTTCCAACCACAGCACGATGGCTACAAATACCAACAACACGGTGGCCAGTTGGCTGGCCAACATGGGGTTGTCTAGCGCCAGCCATGCCTTGTAAATGCCAGCACTGAACGTTTGCACGGCAAAGTAACTGGAGACACCAAAGTCGGCCAAGGTTTCCATCAGCGCCAGCGCAATGCCCGCACCAATGGCTGGCCTTGCCAAGGGCAGGGCGACGCGGCGCAAGCGGTCTAAGGGTGTGGCGCCCATCAGCTTGGCCGCTTCTAGCAAATTGCCTGCACGTTCGAGCAATGCAGCCCGCGTTAGCAGATACACATACGGGTACAGCGACACTATAAACACCAAGGCTGCACCGCCAGTGCTGCGTATCTCTGGCAGCATGCGGCCTTGCAAACCAAGCACCTCACGCAGCGTGGTTTGCAACCAGCCGCTGTACTGCAAAAAATCTGTATAGGCGTAGGCCGTCACGTAGGCGGGCATGGCCAAAGGCAGCAGCAGGGCCCAAGTCAGCCAGCGCTTGCCCGGGAAATCAAACATCACGATCAACACAGCGCAGCCACAGCCCAACAAACCTACTCCGACTGCAACCATGAGGATCAAAGCCAAGGTGGTGAGTGTGTAACCAGGCAGGACGGTGGCGGCCATTTCCCGCATGAGTCCCCACTGAACCGCGTCGACGCCCAGCCATGACAAGCCAATGCTGGCGATTGGCATGGCCAAAATAAGCATGGGTATGAGGCTGAGAAAACGTAGGAGTTGGGTCACGGTGCTTGTGGTTGTCTAGCCGTGATTGTAGGAAGTTGTATGCATGTAATGGGTCAAGCGGCTGCTTATCCTCTTAAAACTGTCGCATAGGGCGCAATAACAGCCAGCTTATTCGTAAGTTCAACAGCGCACCTGCGCGCTACACAACCTCTGAGTTTATACAATACGCCATGCACTTAGAACTCAGCCATGTTCAACTCACCTACCCCGGAAATGACAAACCGGTGGTCGACGACGTCAGTTTGACCCTCGCGGCAGGCGAGCTGGGTGTTTTGATGGGGCCGTCGGGCTGCGGTAAGACCACACTCATACGCGCTGTTGCTGGACTTGAGCCGTTAATTGGCGGGCAGATACGAATTGCTGGAGAGGTTGTTAGCAGCGAGCAGGTGCACGTGCCCCCGCAGCAGCGCCGCGTTGGCATGGTGTTTCAAGACTACGCCTTGTTCCCACATTTGAATGTGGCCAACAACGTTGCATTTGGTATTCACCACTGGCCACACGCTGAGCGCAGCGCGCGCGTGCAAGAGGTGTTGGCGTTGGTGCAGTTGGGTGATCTGGCTCAGCGCATGCCACATGAGTTATCGGGCGGGCAGCAGCAGCGCGTAGCCGTTGCGCGGGCTATGGCTGCAAAGCCGCAGTTGTTGCTGTTGGATGAGCCATTTTCTAATTTAGACACCGATTTGCGCGAGCGTCTGGCCCATGATTTGCGGGGTATTTTAAAACTGGCCAACGCCACGGCCTTGTTTGTCACCCACGACCAGCTAGAGGCTTTCTCTGTGGGTGACCGTGTCGGCGTGATGAACCATGGCCAGTTGCATCAGTGGGACAGCGCCTACGACCTGTACCACAATCCCACGACGCGGTTTGTTGCCAACTTCACTGGGCAAGGTGTGTTCGTTGATTTGGCCAACGCGTCTGATGCAGCGCGATCGTTAGGCGGTTTGCAAGGACAGGTGTTCACCCAAGCGGTGGATCACATTCCTGAAGGCGGCATGGCTTTGTTGCTGCGTGCCGATGACATCGTGCACGACGACGATGCGCCAACCAAGGCTTGCATTGAGTGCAAGGTGTTCAGAGGGTCTACTTTTTTATACACACTGCGCTTGCCATCTGGTCTGCGCATCAAAGCCTTGGTGCCAAGCCACCACAACCACCATGTCGGCGAGTGGATAGGTATCAAAGCAGAGGTTGATCACTTGGTCAGTTTTAGCCGTTAAGTCCTTGCCAGGATCAACAACCAGCTGGCGCTGAAGGCTGGGAACGTAGCAGTGCCCTTGAACCAAGCACATATAGCTTTTGACAGCGTTACGCAAACACCCCGGATACGCTGGGCCAGCTTAAGTGGCCATCAGTATCGGGATATTGTGCAGTGCTTGTCTAATGGCCTGAACGCGTTCGTTCAGATCGCTCAGGCAACAAGCCTCGCGGTCTAAACCGCAATGTGAGCAGCAAAATTAACCCCATGGTGATCAACCGCATGTGTGCGGCACTGTCTAACAAGTGCGCGCGCAGCGAGCTCTCTTGTGCCATACCTGACGTTAAAAAATTGAGCAAGGCATAGCCCATGGGCTCAGCTTCTACCCAGAAAAACCAAATGACAAAGCCACCCAAAATCGAACCTAGGTTGTTGCCAGAACCGCCAACGATGACCATGACCCAAATTAAAAATGTAAAGCGTAAGGGGTTGTAAGTAGTTGGCGTGAATTGACCATCCATGGTGGTCATCATTGCGCCGGCAAGGCCGACAACAGCTGAGCCAATAATGAAGACCTGTAGATGCCTGCCCTTCACGTGCTTACCCATGGCTTCTGCCGCTGTTTCGTTGTCACGAATCGCGTACATCATGCGACCCCAAGGCGATTTGATGGCGGTTTGCGCCAGCCAGAACAACGCCAACAAAATAACCAAGCTGAGACCGGCGTAGCATAACTTGACATAAATGGAGGTGAAGTCTTGCAGGTCTGCGCCAAAGCGGGCTGCCCACTCTTGAGCCCACACTGTTTGTTGCAAGTCGTACTCGAATGGCACAGGCCTAGGCAAGCCGTTCACATTCTTGACGCCACGCGTTAACCAGTCTTCGTTCTTCAAAACGGCAATGATGATTTCAGAAATACCCAAGGTGGCAATGGCCAAATAATCTGAGCGCAAGCCCAAGGTCACCTTGCCAATAACAGCGGCCACAGCAGCTGCGAGCAAACCGCCAACCAACCAACTCCACGCTATGGGTAGGCCTAAGCCACCTAAGAAACCCGATTGCGCCGGATTGACAGATTCGATCCGAGCAACGGCCGGGTCAAAGAAGTAGCGTGCCAAAAAATAGCCAAGCACAATAATGCCCGTCATGCCCCAGCCCTTCAGCGCACCCTTAGGGAGGCGACGGTAGGCCATGATGGCCAACACAACAGTTGCAATGCTGGTGATCAGGCCCGCGCCAATGCCCGCACCTCCAGCGGCCCAAGCCTCAGGAACAGGCTCCATGGATACCAGCACCGCGGCAATACCACCGAGCGCGGCAAAGCCCATCAAGCCCACATTAAACAGGCCAGCGTAGCCCCATTGAATGTTCAAGCCCAGCGCCATAATGCCGGCAATCAGGCAGTAGTTCAAAATTGTCAACGCCAACGACCAGCTTTGCAGCACCCCAACCAGTAGCAGCGCGAGGGCCATTAATCCGAACATCAATGGCGCTTGTTGTTTGGAGATATTCATACTGATTTTCCCGCAAAGATACCGGTTGGCCGCAAGAGCAGCACCAGCACCATGATGGCAAACGAGACTGCAAATTTGTAATCGGTAGAGAGCAATTGAACCAAGCCCTCAGGTGCCCAAGATTCAGGTACCAAGTAGGTGAGGAACTTTTTGTAGGCGTACGTCACTGTTACTTCTGAAAAGGCGATGACAAAGCCACCCGCAATCGCCCCCAGTGGGTTGCCTAGGCCGCCCACGATAGCCGCCGCAAATATCGGCAGTAACAACTGGAAGTAGGTGAACGGTTTGAATCCCTTGTCTAAGCCGTACAACGTGCCAGCGATGGTTGCCAGCGTGGCAGACAGCATCCAAGTGATCATGACCACCCGCTCTGGGTTGATGCCAGACAACAGGGCCAAGTCTTCGTTGTCTGAGTAGGCGCGCATAGATTTACCTGCCCGCGTGCGGCCTAAAAACCAAAACAGCGCAGCGACCACCACAACCGCCGTCACGATGGTCAAGCCCTGGCTGGTTTTGAAAGCAATGCCCTCGTCCAGTCCCGTCATGGCTTTGAACTCGCCGTAGCGCATGATGAACCGCTCACCGTCGGTGAAGCGCTGGTCACCAGTTCCAATAATGAATCTGACCAATCCATTCAGAACAAACATCAAACCAATCGATGAGATCAGGAACACAACCGGCGCTGCGCGGACCTTGCGTTGGTGTTTGTACACCACGCGGTCTGACAGCAGCACCATGGCCATGGTGCTTAAAATACCAAAGGGCAATGCCAACAGCGCTGTCGGCAATGGTTCAATACCAATACCCAGCTTTTGGAAACCCCAGGTCACCAGTATCACCACCATGGTGCCAAAAGCCATGGTGTCGCCATGTGCAAAGTTTGAGAATCGCAAAATGCCATAGACCAAGGTCACGCCAAGTGCGCCAAGTGCCAGTTGGCTGCCGTATGCGGCTGCTGGAACAATAACGAAGTTGCTGAGCAGCACAAAAGCATTCAAGATGTCGTGCATCAATCAGCCTCCTAAAAAAGAACGACGAACTTCAGGGTTCGCCATCAAAGCTTCGCCGGTGTCGGTAAAGCGGTTGCTACCCTGCACAAGCACATAGCCCTTGTCGGCAATGTTGAGTGCTTGGCGCGCGTTTTGTTCAACCATCAAAATAGCAATGCCTGAGCGCGCAATTTCAATGATTCGGTCAAACAGCTCATCCATCACAATAGGCGACACCCCAGCGGTTGGTTCATCAAGCATCAATACCTTGGGTTGCGTCATCAGAGCCCGACCTACTGCCACTTGTTGACGCTGGCCACCAGACAGTTGGCCTGCAGGCTGTTTGCGCTTTTCTTTCAGTATGGGAAACAAGTCGTAGACTTGACCCATGGTCTCGCTGAAGTCGTCCGTGCGCAAAAACGCACCCATCTCTAGGTTTTCTTCAACCGACATGGAGGTGAACACGTTGTTCGTCTGTGGCACAAAACCCATACCCTGTGCCACTCGGTCTTGTGGGCTGAGATCGATGATGTCTTGGCCGTCCAGCGTGACCGATCCTTTGCGTAGGGACAACATGCCAAACAAGGCCTTCATCGCGGTTGACTTGCCAGCACCATTGGGGCCCACAATCACGGCGATTTCTCCGCGTTCGACAGCGATTGTGCAATCGTTCAAGATGTCTGCGCCACCGTAGCCGCCTGTCATGTCTTTTCCAATCAGGAAACTCATGCGACTACCCCTGGTTTGTTCTTCAGGCCACGGCCAAGATAGGCTTCAATCACCTGTTCGTTAGAGGTGACCTTGCAGCAGTACCTTGTGCCAAAACATGGCCTTCGGCCATCACAATGACCGACTCGCACAGTCTCCCAATAAAGTCCATGTCGTGTTCGATCATGCAAAAGGTGTAGCCGCGCTCTTGGTTCAAGCGAATGATGGCATCGCCCAAGGTGTTGAGCAGCGTGCGGTTGACACCCGCACCTACCTCGTCAAGAAAGACAATCTTGGCGTCTGTCATCATGGTTCGACCCAGCTCCAGCAGTTTTTTTTGTCCACCGGATAAGTTGCCGGCTAATTCGTCAGCCACATGGCTGATTTCCAAAAAAGTGATGACGTCATCAGCTTTGGCTCGAACAGCTTCCTCTTCTTGCTGGACCCGCCTTGGGCGCAGCCATGTGTCAATCAAACGCTCTCCTGACTGCCCACCGGGCACCATCATGAGGTTTTCGCGTACGGTTAATGTGGAAAATTCGTGTGCAATTTGAAAGGTACGCAGCATGCCTTTGGCAAAGAGCTCGTGCGGCGGCAAGCCTGTAATGTCTTCACCGTCTAGAAAGACCTGCCCGCTGGTGGGCTTGTAGTGACCAGCAATCACATTAAACAGTGTGGTTTTGCCTGCGCCGTTTGGACCAATCAGCCCCGTGATGCGGCCTGTTTCCAGCGTCAAGGACACATCGTCAACGGCATGAATGCCGCCAAAGTGCATCTTGAGGTTTTTAATTTGGATCATGTTAGTAATGCAAACGGCCCGCGCCGTTAGGCGGGGCCGTATGAAGGTTGGTGGCGCAGCTTAAACAAACCTGCGCCAGCTGCCAATCATTGCAGCTTACCGATTAACGGTAGCCAACGGTGTTGAACTTGCCGCCCTTGACTTCGACTTCACGGTAGCCGCCAGCGCTCTCGCCTGGCTCAATCAACTCAATGGCAGACGCACCAACGTAGTCGATGTCACCACCCTTGGCCAAAATGCCCAAGGCCTTTGCCAACTGACCTGGAAATATTTTTTCGCCAGGTGCATTGGCAACATCAAACACTTTGGCTTTAACTTTAGCGCTGTCAGTAGATTTGGCTGCTTGCATGGCCAAAATAGTCAGTGCAGCAGCGTCGTAAGACTCTGGTGAGTAAGGGCCATTCTTAAAGCCTGCTTTGACAGTCAATGCTTCGTACAACTTGGCGCCTGGGCTGTCAGTGCCTGGCACTACACCGAAAGAGCCGTTCAGGCCCTTGCCTATGGCTGCGGTCAAGCTCTCGCCAATCATGGCGTCAGGTAAAAAGAACCTTTCAAATGCACCCGTGTCAAGTGCTGAGCGAATGATGCCGCGACCGCCTTGGTCCAAGTAGCCTGCAACGATTAAAATCTCACCGCCTGCAGATGCCAATGCGCCAACTTCAGCGGTGTAGTCACCCTTGCCGTCTTCGTGCGACGCGTAAATGGTGATCTTGCCGCCCATGGCTTCGACGTTTGTCTTGATGCTGTCTGCCAAGCCTTTGCCGTAGTCGTTGTTGGTGTAGGTCAGCGCAGCTGACTTGATCCCTTTTTCTTTTAGCATTTGCGCAATGATGGCACCTTGACGTGCATCGGAAGGCGATGCACGGAAAAACAAGCCATTGTCAGCAATGGTTGTTAGAGCCGGTGATGTGGCAGATGGTGAAAACTGCAACACGCCTTTGGGCATGGCGACGTTTTGCAATATGGCAGTCGTTGCACCAGAGCACAGGCCGCCGATGATGGCCTTCACGCCTTCAGAGCTGACCAAGCGTTCAGCGGCAGCTGTTGCTGCGGCAGCGTCAATGCAGGTGCTGTCAGCGCGAACAGTAGTAATGGTCGTTCCACCTAAAAAGGCACCGCTGTCGCTGGCTTCTTTTAAAGCCAATTCAGCGCCAGACGCCATGGGCGGAGCCAAGGACTCGGCAGGACCCGTGAAGCCCAAGGCAATACCAATTTTAATATTTTCAGCTTGTGCCGACGTGATTAAGGCTGCAGCCAAGGCTGTTGCCGTCAGAATTTTCTTCATAAGTAATCCTTTGCAGGTTTCAAAATGCGGGATGGTTATCCTGCGCCAATTGATCATTTCACGCAAGGCACAACAGACTGTTTGCAACAGCGTTCTGTTCAATGCCTAATGCGTAAAATATTAGTTTACCTACTTTTAGAGGTCTGCGGCATCAGGGTCTACCCGTTATGTGTCAAAAAGCCGCAAGCGCCCAAGGTTTCAGCGCAAAAAAAAGTCATGGGCTGCAAGGCCAGTGCCGCGCTAGAACTGGTGGGTGACAGGGCGTGTGTTGTGTCGACTGTGGGCAGTCATAAAAAAACCACCGATGTCCAACGGTACGAGGGACATCAGGTGGCTGGTTGGTCGCTGCAGCACGCTTGCGGACTGAGCGCCTGGCTGAAGAGAGTGTTGTGTCTCAATAGTCTATCAAGCCTGCGGTCCTTGCCAAATGGCTGGCTTGTGAGCGGCTCTTGACGTTCAGGCGACGGAACAAGCGCCATAAATGTACCTTCACCGTATGCTCACTGATTGACAGTGATTCAGCAATATCGCGGTTGCTGAGTCCCCGGTCAAGCATCACCAACAGCTGCTTTTGACGTTTAGAGAGCTTTTCTGGGATGGTGGGGCCATCGGCATCGTCTTCGTCGTCATCTTCTAAAAACTCTTTCAGCACTTTGCCAATGTGGGCAGCACCTAGCGATTTTTCAACGTAGGCATCAGCGCCTGCTTCTAACGCCAAGTCTGAGTAGTCTGTGGCAGGAGAAGCTGACAACACAATAAGCGATGTGTCTGGCAGCAAGCGGCGCAATTCACGCACGCCTGATACACCATTGGTGTCAGGCAGTTTTAAATCCAAACAAACCAATTCAGGTGTGCCGTGCTCGACGATTGCTTGGTTGACCACAGCAAGTCTGTCTAATTCAATAACGGTGGCTTTGGTGCGCAAGCGACGCAGCAACATAACCACGGCCTCGCGCATCAGGGGATGGTCGTCTATGACAAGAATGCTCATTTTGGTCTTTCCACAATTGATTGTGCTTTGGCGCCATTGAGAACCAAGTTTTAAGCACTTAGTTCACTGGGTGATACATAGGTCTTATGTTACAGCTAAAAGACCTCAATTACAGCAGTAATGCTAAAAGGACAACTGTAGGCTCATATTTAGTAGTTTAGCCCTATCGCCGCTCTGACATCCACCATGGTTTCTCTGGCCACCTTGCGGGCTGTGTCGGTACCGGCATCGATGATGTCACGAACCAATGTCGGGTTGTCAATGTATGGCTGTGCGCGCTCTAGCATGGGCTGTTGCTCTAGCAAGACCGCGTCGATGATGGGTTGCTTGCAGTCCAAACAGCCAATGCCTGCGCTTGTGCAACCCTGCTGCACCCATGCCTGTGTGGTGGCGTCAGAGTAGACCTTGTGGAATTGCCATACAGGGCAACGGCTTGGGTCGCCTACGTCGGTGCGCCTGACCCGCGCCGGGTCTGTTGGCATGCGTTTCAGCTTGATTTCTATAGCGGCTTTGTCTTCGCGTATGGCAATGGTGTTGTTGTAACTTTTACTCATTTTTGCACCGTCTAGGCCAGGCAGGCGACTGGCTTGCGTGAGTAATGCTTGTGGCTCAACCAGTACCGATTTGCCTGAACCTTTAAAGTAACCCTGAAGGCGTTCTTTATCATCAGCCTTGAGATCGGGGTGGTTGGCGATAAAGGCCATGGCCCCTTCAAACGCCTTGGCGTCACCCGCTTCTTGAAATTGCCGTCTGGATTTTTCAAACCGTTTGGCGCTGTCTTTGCCAATGGCTTCTAAAGAGGCCGCCACCCGTGCTTCAAAATCGGACTCTCGCCCATACAAGTGGTTGAAGCGTCTAGCCACCTCTCGGGTCAGCTCCACATGGCTGGCTTGGTCTTCGCCAACCGGAACGTGTTGGGCGCGATAAATCAGTATGTCTGCCGCTTGCAGCAACGGGTAGCCCAAGAAGCCATAGGTCGATAAGTCTTTGTCTTTTAATTTCTCTTGTTGGTCCTTGTATGTCGGTACCCGTTCTAGCCAGCCAATCGGCGTGCCCATGGACAGCAGGGTGAAGAGCTCGGCATGTTCGGGAATGCGACTTTGCAAAAACATGGTGCACAGATTGGGGTCTAGGCCAGTGGCCAGCCAATCAATCACCATCTCGTAAACGTTTTTCTCAATGACCTCGCGGCTTTCATAGTGGGTGGTGAGCGCATGCCAATCGGCGACAAAGTAAAAACACGACATCTCGTGCTGCAAGCGTGTCCAGTTTTTAAGCGCGCCATGGTAATGACCCAGATGCAGTGCGCCAGTGGGGCGCATGCCTGACAGCACACGTTCACGTGAAGCGGTTGGGAATGAAGGTTGTTGGCTGTTATCAGGCATAAAAATTAATTGAAAAAGTAAAAATGTGGCGCTTTAGCTCACCAGCAGGCGCAGTGGTGTGAGCATGAGCTGTATGAAGCTGGCCGTGGCGGCCATCAGTGGACGCAACCACCATGCGCTGACAACGCCTGTAAATATCAGGGCCATCACGATAAAGAAGCCCCAAGGCTCTACTTTAGACACCGCCATGGCCGCCCGCATGGGCAACAAGCCCACCAAAATACGGCCGCCGTCAAGTGGTGGCAAAGGAAACAGGTTGAGGGCAAACATGACCAAGTTCACCAGCAGGCCGGCTTGGCACATCTCAAAGAAAAAACGCTCTTCTACACCCATTACCACCAACACGTAAAACATCACAGACCACATGACCGCTTGGACAAAGTTGGCAGCAGGACCAGCAAGCGCCACCCAGACCATGTCGCGCTTTGGGTTGTTGAGCTGGCCAAACCGGACAGGCACAGGTTTGGCATAACCAAACAAAAAGGCCCCGCTGGTGACAAAGTACAACACCAGCGGCATGACCAAGGTGCCCACCGGGTCTATGTGTTTGATGGGATTGAGGGTAATGCGCCCCAGCATGGCGGCCGTGTTGTCGCCAAAATGCAGCGCAGCGTAGCCATGCGCGGCTTCGTGCAGGGTGATGGCAAACAGCACAGGCAGTGCATAAATGGCGATGGTTTGAATGAGGTTGGCGAGGTCCATGGCGTTATTGTCGCTCAGGCTTGCCCTCAGGCTGACGCTCAGCTTTCAATGCCCAGAGCGCGCCAGTCGCCTGCGCCGTCCCTCACCACTTGCGGCGCGCCACCTGTCTGCATGGTCGTGAGGTCTAGCACCGTGGTGGGCTCTAGGGCACATGCGCCTGCATCGATCACACCGTTAACGCTGTTGAGCAGCCGTTCGCGTATCTCTTGCGGATCATTGAGGGGGAGGGTGTCACCGGGCATGATGAGCGTTGTGGCCAGGAGCGGCGCCATGTGCAAAGCCAGCAGCTCGTGAACAACCGCATGGTTGGGCACTCGCAAACCAATGGTTTTACGCGATGGGTGGCTCACACGCCTTGGTACTTCTTTACTGGCGTCCAATATGAAGGTGAAGGGTCCTGGCGAAGCCAGCTTGAGCAAGCGGTATTGCTGGTTGTCAACTTTTGCATAGTTGGCAAGTTCGCTCAAGTCGGCGCACAGCAGCGTGAGGTGGTGGCGGTCGTCGACTTGGCGAATACGGCGCATCTTGTCCACAGCAGCCTTGTCATCAAGTTGACACACCAGCGCGTAGCTGGAGTCCGTAGGAATGGCCAGCAAGCCCCCTTTTTTCAGCAATTCAACGGCTTGTTTGAGCAAGCGTGGTTGCGGGTTGTTGGGGTGAATTTCGAAGTATTGCGACATGGTTTTTAGTGAGGCTCGCTTAGGCTGACAGTGGCTTGAGCACCGACCACACGGGCGTTGATCCTTTGGGCAAGTTGGGCAGCGTGCCCAGGTCTATGCGGCTTTCTGTCGGGCTGTGAAAGTCCGAGCCGCGTGAGGCCATAAGGCCGAACTCCCGTGCGGTGTCGGCGTACTTGATGTACTCGGCTTCGCTGTGGCTGCCAGTCACCACCTCTACGGCTAAGCCACCGTGCGTTTTGAATTCGCTGAACAAGGCGTATTCGGCGGTGGGCGATAGGCCGTAACGGGCTGGGTGTGCAATGACGGCAACACCACCCGCACCTGTGATCCATTTCACCGCGTTGCCAAGTCCGGCCCATTTATGTGGCACGAAGCCGGGCTTGTTATCGGCCAAGTATTTGCGAAATACGTCGTGGGTGTCACGTGCCATGCCAATGTCTACGATGTGACGGGCAAAATGGGTGCGAGAAATAAGGTCAGGATTGCCTACGTATTTCAAAGCACCTTCGTAGGCATTGTGGATGCCAACTTTGGCCAACTCTGCCGCCATGTCGCGTGCGCGTTGGGCGCGTCCACCTCTGGTGGCGGCCAAGCCCGCGACCAAGTCGGGATTGCGTCTGTCAAAGCCCAAGCCAACAATGTGAACGGTGACCCCAGCAAAGCTGACTGAAATTTCAACGCCATTGACAAAGGGCAGCCCCAAGTCTTGGGCTGTCTGATGCGCCAGGTCTAGACCTGCAATTTCGTCGTGGTCTGTCAGCGCCCACAGCTGCACGCCGTTGTCTTTGGCGCGCTTGACCAACACTTCTTGAGCCAAGGTGCCGTCTGATGCGGTGGAGTGGCAGTGCAGGTCTGCGTTCAGTTCCACTGCTGCTGCGGTGCTGGTATTCATAGTTGCGCGCCCTCTATTAAAAATCGCACACGTTTTTGGCCTTGCCACGCATCGGCATCCAGCCTAAAGGCCAACTTGACGCGTTGGGGCAGGGGCTCCGTGTGTCCAAACCATATGCCGTCAACAGCTTGGCCTTGGTGCAGCATTTTGAGTGCCAAGTGTTTCTCGCCAACCAGGCGTTGTGACACGATGTCTACCAGTTCACTGAACACAGGGGGCGCAAAACCTTGGCCCCAGACAGCTTGGTGCAAATGGTCCACCACATCTGGGTGGCGGTATTTGGGGTCCAGCGGGCCGTCTGTCTCTAAGCGGCGGGTGAGGGTCGCGGCGTCTAGCCATTCTCCAGCCACTGTTTGTAAGGCTTGCTCAAATACATCGAGCTGGTCGGCGTCAATGGTGCAGCCTGCTGCCATGGCGTGGCCGCCAAAGCGCAACAGCACGCCTGGGTGGCGTTTGGCGACAAGGTCCAAGGCGTCGCGCAAGTGAAAGCCTGGAATAGACCGCCCTGAACCCTTTAATTCGTCTTCACAACCCGGGGACTGGCTCATGGCAAATACAAAGGTGGGCCTGTGCATTTTGTCTTTGATACGAGAGGCCACAATGCCGACCACACCTTCGTGAAAGTCGGGGTCAAACAGGACGATCGCGGGCGGAGCTTTAGTCTCATCATCGACCATGGTCTCGGCCATTTCCAGCGCTTGGTCACGCATATGACCTTCAATATGTTTGCGTTCACGGTTGATTTGATCTAGCGTCTGAGCCAAGGCCTCGGCCTGAATGGCGTCGTCGGTTATCAAGCATTCAATGCCTAAAGTCATGTCGGCCAATCGCCCAGCAGCGTTCAAGCGCGGTCCAACGGCAAATCCAAAATCAAAGGTGGTGGCCACATCAGTGTGCCGCCCAGCCACTTTAAAAAGGGCTTGCATCCCGACTGGCAAGTGGCCTGCACGTATGCGCTTTAAGCCCTGCGCCACCAACCGGCGGTTGTTGGCGTCTAGTTTGACCACGTCCGCCACAGTACCCAATGCCACCAAAGGCAGCAGCGCGTCCAGCTTGGGTTGGTTGCTGGCATCAAACAGTCCGGCCTCACGCATCACAGCTCTCAGCTTGAGCAAGACATAAAACATCACCCCCACACCAGCGATGGACTTGCTTTCAAAGTTGCAGCCAGGCTGGTTGGGGTTGGCAATGGCGTGTGCATCGGGCAACTGAATGTCACCGTTTACAAGCGCTGGTAAATGGTGGTCGGTCACGATCACAGTCAAGCCAAGCTCGCGGGCGGTGGCCACGCCTTCAAAGCTGGCAATGCCGTTGTCAACCGTCATCAACACGCCAGCCCCTGTCTGTGCCACCCGCCTGGCAATGCCAGCGGTGAGGCCGTAGCCGTCGGTAATGCGGTCTGGCACCAAGTAGTGCGCGTTGGTAGCGCCCAGCAAGCGTAAACCCCGTATGGCAACTGCACACGCGGTGGCGCCATCGCAGTCGTAGTCAGCTACCACGCAGATGTGTTGCTGGTGTGCAATGGCTGTCGCCAAGGTGTGAGCCGCCGCGTCTATGCCCAACATGGTGTCTGGCGACAGTAACTTGGCCAAGCTGTCGTCCAAGTCGTGTGGTCCAAGCACCCCTCTGGCGGCAAAGAGCTGCGCCAGCAACGGGTGAACGCCTGCTTGCTCTAAGGTGTGAACGGTGCGCGGTGGTATGTCTCTGGTGGTTATCTGCATGGTGTCGTCTGAATGAGTTTACTGAGGTGCCAATGCACTGGGTAAGAGGGTGGGCGCAAGTCGTCGCCAGCCGTGGGTGATGGTATGACTTAAACGTTGTAACAGCGGCGTTTTATTTGCGCCTTGTGCAGCCGACAAGGCAGGGCTGGCATAGCGGGTCATGCCGTTGTGGCTGGCAAAACACACCTCAAATGCTTGTGTGTGACCTTGGCCTAATAACGTGGCCATGGTGCCCGCGTCTAATGCAGCCCAGGCAGCCTGCCAGTCAAAAGGCTGGTGGGCGTGTTGGGCCAGTTCATTGTTGCGGCTGATGTGGCTGTGATCTCGGTGTTCGGCGATGGCACCCGCACCATGCAGCCAGATACCCGTCACGGGTTGCAGGCCAAGCGCTAGACGCTCGTCGTGTACTGGGTGTGTGTAAAACAGCATCTGCGCTTCGTTTTGCAAGCGGCGCAGCCACTGCGCTGAAGCGGGATGGGAGGTGCTAAATGGCAAGTAATCGTTGATGGGCTGGTCACAGGCTAGCGACATGGAAGGGCTCACGATGCCGCGTAAGCGCTCGCCGGCCAGCAACCAGCGTTGTGGTGCCACATATGACAAATCAACGCCGTCTTCCGCGCACAGGGGCTTGAGCGCCTCCAGCAGTGTGTTGCTGTGCGCCTCGCTCAGCTGTAAGTGGTTGGGGTGGCTTAAGCGCACGTCGTTCATGCTGGCAAGCACGTGAACGGGCGAGAGCCAAGCCGCGGGCAGGTTGGGTGGCAGTTGATCACCCAACTCCAAAGCTGCAAGCGGAAGGGGTTGGCTGCGTTCGCTGTTGTCACTATCCGTGGCTGGTGAGGTCTCGGGCAACCAACCTGCCGCTTGGGCCCAGAAGCGCTCGCTGGGGCTAGCCCAGTCGCTATCGCCACTGTGGTGAGAGCTACCAAGCGGGCGCCAATTGGCCAACAGCGCGCGGGTATTGACCAGCTTGCTGTTTAAAGCCACGTCCATGGCTTGTACTTGTGCGGCGTCTCCGTGCCAAGTGGCATGTGCAATGAGAACTTGGCGAACAGAAATAGACATAAAAAAAAGAAGTTATAAGCCTGCCACAATAGGCAATCAGTCATTATCACAGTCATGAAAATACCTTACGAACTCAGTATTGGCTGGCGCTACACGCGTGCAGTCAAGTCCAGCGCAAAAAACGGCTTTATATCCTTCATTTCTGGGGTGTCCATGCTGGGCATTTGCCTGGGCGTGGCGGCGCTTATTATTGTGTTGTCTGTGATGAACGGTTTTCAAAAAGAGGTGCGTGACCGCATGCTCAGTGTGCTGGCCCACGTCGAGGTGTTTGAAGCCAGTGGCCAAGCAATCGCTGATGTGCCCAGCCTGTTGCAGCGTTTGGGTACGCAAGAGCATGTGGTGGCAGCAGCGCCTTTTGTGGCGGCGCAGGCCTTGTTGGCCAGAGGCGATGACATTCGAGGCGTTGTCTTGCGTGGCATTGACCCACAGCTTGAAAAAGACGTGACGCCTCTGGTGGGTGACATGCCCCCTGCCTTGCGCAACAAGTTGACCGATGGCGGCTTTGGCGTGATTTTGGGTGGCAACTTGGCACGTGCAATGGGCGTAGGGGCTGGTGACACCGTCACACTGATAGTGCCCAGCGGTCAAATGACACCTGCAGGGGTGGTGCCAAGGCTGAAGCAAATGACAGTGTTGGGCGCATTTGATTCGGGGCACTACGAATTCGATGCGGGCTACGCCTACTTGCACATGGGGGACGCGGCCAAGCTGTTTCGCCTGAGCGGTCCTACCGGTGTGCGCTTGAAGCTAGACGACTACCACTTGGCGCCACAAGTGGCCGTCAACGTATCGGCTACCTTGGGGCTGGATTATTGGGTCAGCGACTGGACACGGCAAAACCGCAATTGGTTTGCCGCTGTGCAGGTGGAAAAACGCATGATGGCGATTATTTTGACGCTGATCGTGGCGGTCGCTGCGTTCAATTTGGTCAGCACGTTGGTCATGACGGTTACAGACAAGCGCGCAGACATTGCAATCTTGCGCACGCTAGGCGCGACACCTGGCAGCATCATGTCGGTGTTTGTGGTCCAAGGTGCCACGGCGGGGGTATTGGGGACTGTTGCGGGTTTGGGGCTGGGCTTGTTGGTGGCCTTCAACGTGGGTGTGATTGTGCCGTTTATAGAGCAGCTCGTTGGTGCGAGCTTTTTACCGCATGACATTTACCTCATCAACAGCATGCCCAGTGACCCGCAAATGGGTGACATCATGCCGATCACTTTAATTTCTTTGGTGTTGGCGTTTGTCGCAACCCTCTACCCAAGCTGGCGTGCAAGCCGTCTCAACCCAGCTGAGGCGCTGCGCTATGAATGAGGTTGTCAACGTGGTGAACGCCAACAACATCAGCAAGCGTTTTGCGGAAGGGCGCTTAGATGTAACGGTGCTGCGCAATGTGTCCTTGTCGGTCAACGCGGGGGAAACAGTTGCCGTGGTCGGGGCGTCAGGTTCGGGCAAAAGCACACTGTTACACGTGCTGGGTGGTCTTGATAAACCAACCAGCGGCGAAGTGTCTTTGTGCGGACACAACTGGTCGCGCATGGGCGCTGGAGCGCAAAGCCAGTGGCGAAATAAGCACTTGGGTTTTGTCTACCAATTTCACCATTTGTTGCCAGAGTTTTCGGCGCTGGACAACGTGGCCATGCCGCTGTGGATTCGCCGTATGGACAAAGCGCAAGCCAACCAGCAAGCCGGCGACATGCTACGCCAAGTCGGCTTGGGTGAGCGTTTGCATCACCGTCCCAGCGAGTTGTCGGGTGGTGAGCGCCAGCGTGTGGCGGTGGCGAGGGCGCTGGTGACACAGCCTGCCTGCGTGTTGGCGGATGAGCCCACAGGCAATCTAGACCGAACGTCTGCCCAAGTCGTATTTCAGCTCATGCTGGATTTGGCCGCCCAGCAACACACGGCGTTGGTTGTGGTGACACACGACATCAGCTTGGCTGAGCAATGTCAGCGCCGATTTGATTTGGTTGAAGGCGTGTTGTCGCCAGTTTAAGGCCATATAAAGCCATATGTTGATTGATACACACTGCCACTGGGACGCGTCTGAGTTCGGTGATGCTGGCGGCCACTTACGTACCCAAGCGCAAGCGCGCGGCGTGAGTTTGTGCGTTGTACCCGCCGTTCAAGTCAGCAACTTTGAATCGGTGCGGCGTTGGGCGCACACGTATGGTGACGCTTACGCGTTGGGCATACATCCCTTGTTTGCCTTGGATGCCACTGAAGCGCACCTCAGCCAGCTTGATCAAGCCTTGGGCGATTTGGCTGGCGACCCGCGTTTGGTGGCGGTGGGAGAAATCGGCATTGATGGCTTTGTGCCGTGGCTGCAAACACCGGGCGCTAAAGTCAAAATGCACGCCATTTACAGAGCCCAACTCAGGCTCGCCCGAAAGCACCATTTACCTGTTATTTTGCACGTGCGTAAAAGCGCTGATGTGCTGCTCAAACACCTGCGTGAGTTACCCGTAGTGGGCGGTATCGGCCACGCGTTTAACGGCAGCGTCCAACAAGCGCAGGCATTTGTGCGCATGGGCTTTGTACTGGGGTTTGGCGGCACGGCAACGTTTGAGACTGCTGTGCGCATTCGCCGTTTGGCCGCCACCTCGAGTCACACCGATCTCGTGATAGAAACTGACGGCCCAGATATTCCCCCGCATTGGATTTACACCACTGAGCTGCAGCGCCGCGCTGGCATGGCGCAAGGCTTGAACTCCAGCGTTCATTTGCCCGAGATTGCACAGGTTGTCGCCAACTTACGAGGCGTCCATGTCGCACTGTTGGCGGCCCAAACCTGCGCCAATGCCAAGCGTGTGTTGCCCAAGCTGGATGCGCTGATTGACACGTCGTTGTGAAGCCGTTCTGCCCGTGCTGACAAGGTTGCCTGCCATGCCTGCGCGTGCAGCTGCAGTACAGACATACATCATGGTGGATACTTGGGTTTTAATGCGAATTGCCAGCACCATATGACATCACCTAAAAAAGTACAGATTGACCTGCCTGAAGTTAATTTTTCAGAAGATGGTGAAGTGCGCTATTTGCATTTAGGCTCTGAGTGGGTACAGGGCTCCATGATCATGGCGACGCCGTTTGAGATTGAACTGGATTACGTGCGTCGCATGATGGCGTGGTTGCTGTTTGTGGATCTTGAGCACGTCAAAGACATGCACGCCATGCAGTTGGGTTTGGGGGCGGGGTCGTTGACCAAATACTGTTTCAAAAAGCTGGGCATGCTGACAACAGCTGTTGAGCTCAACCCTCAAGTTGAGCTGGTATGCCGCCAATGGTTTAAGTTGCCGCCCAACCAGGCCCGCTTGAATGTGGTGTTGGGTGATGCTGGCGAGGTGATTTGCCAGCCCGAGTGGGAGGGCGCTGTAGACGCTTTGCAAGTGGATTTATACGACCACACAGCAGCAGGCCCGGTGTTGGACAGTGTTGATTTTTACGCTGACTGCAAGCGTTTGCTGAGCCTCAACGGCGCTATGACTGTTAATTTATTTGGTCGTCACGCCAGTTTTAACGTGTCTATGAACAACATGGCGCAAGTCTTTGGCGAAGACGCTATTTGGTCGTTCACCCCAACCCGCGAAGGCAACTGCGTGGTGTTGGCACAAGCGCGTGCCAATGAGCCGAGTCGCATGGCGTTGCTCAAGCAAGCGCAAGCCATTGAGGACCGTTTTTCTCTGCCAGCGGTGGTGTGGCTGAAAATGTTTAAGCCGTGGCGCGATGCGACCAAGTAACCCCATTTTTTTGTTTGATTGAGATGCCGTGAACAACCACCCCCACAGACTGTCGTTGCACAACGAGGTGCACGCCCGCCCGCCTGAACCATTGCCACCGCCAGTTGCAGTTACCCACGTGGTCATGCTGTTACAAGCCCACCAGCGCGCTGACAGTCAAGCACATTTCTCTCAACTATTGAGAGACCATCACTTGCCAGAGCCGCAAGCTGGCGTGAACCACATGCGCGCTGACATGGGCGCCTTCCGTTTGCGCTGGGAAATGCACACCGAGTTTGTCAGTTACACCTTTATGCGCAATTTGGGTGCAGACAGCGCAGCCGATAAATCAGTGCCCAAAGCACTTGAGGTGGTGCCTGTTGCGTGGCTGAACAGCATGCCTGGTGAGTTGGTGTGCCATATGCATGTGACCGCTGTGTCTGAAGCCGATACGGTCAGAGGGAATGCCGTAAGAGCCACCCTGCAAGACGAGTCGCTGACAGGTTCTTTGGTGGCCAACCAGCAAGCGCTTGTATTCGCTGACTTTGTAATACAAGCCGATGGCGCGACGCAAACACTGGTGTTGGTTCGCGATTTATCGCCTAGGCGTTTAGGTCGTTTGGTTCAACGTTTGCTGGAGATTGAAACGTACCGGATGGTGGCCTTGTTGGGCCTGCCTATTGCGCGTGACAGTGTGGCCATGCTCAGCCGCGGTGAGATCGAGTTGGCTTCTTTGGCAACGGCTATTCGCACGGCCAAGCCGGATGATGAGCCAGCTTTGCTAGATAGATTAACGCGATTGGCTGGTGAGGTGGAGGGTTACTACGCGGCTACCCACTCCCGGTTTTCGGCCAGCAGTGCTTATTTTGATTTGGTGATGCGCCGTATTGATGACATTGCCGAGGATAGGCTCGACGGCTTGCAGTCTATAAAAGATTTTATGCAGCGACGATTAACCCCTGCTATGAGCACGTGTGATTGGTCGCAACGTCGCCAACAGGCGCTGTCTGAACGTATTTCACGCATGAGTAACTTGCTTCGCACCCGAGTGGAAATTGAGCAACAAGACAGCAGCCGCGCGTTGCTAGTGACCATGAACCAGCGCCAAGCTTTACAACTGAAGTTGCAGTCTACGGTGGAGGGCTTGTCAGTGGTCGCCATCACTTACTACTTGACTGGTTTGTTAGGTTACGTGGCCAAGGTTGCTAAAACTGTGGGCTGGCCCATTTCCAGCGAGATGACGATGGCGGTTGCAGTGCCGTTGATCGCGCTTGCTGTGTGGTGGACACTCAAGCGGGTGCAACAAGCCGTGTACGGTGCGGCGCATTAACAGCTGGCCCTTTTCGCGCAAACCAGGTGTCGCAAACCTGAGTGCCAATTGCCACGCATCAGCGGTGTCAAAGCTGTGGCGTTCGTGTTGTATGAAGATGTGAGTGGCGCCCTGTGCGCTGCAGACCAGACCCGCGGGGTGTTGACAACATGTGTAAGCACGGGTTTGCTGGGCGCGCTTGCCTGAGCTGTTATACAACTGCTCGCTAAGCGGTCGAATCGTTCAGCAGCCAGGCACAGGACTGCTTAGTTTGCGGTCCTGGTAGCGCTGCAACCCAGAAATTCATGGCTACTGCATGTAATTAGTTGGGACAAACCCTAGTTTGGTGGTCATTAGGGCCTGTTCATAAGTTAGCCGTAAGCCTAGCCGATCACATTGCACTGTCGATGGATAAGCCGTGTACTGTTTTTTACGTGTGTGCGGCATTCAGACGAAGTGCAGCAAGCCGTTGGTTTGCTGTGATTTGAACAACATTTCTAAATTAGGAGATGACCTATGAATGACAGCAAAGGCTACTGGGCTGCAACGCTCAGCCTGCTGACCAAGATTCTCGTAGTCTGGTTCTTGGTCTCGTATGGCGCTGGTATTTTGTTTGCACCTGCACTCAATTCGTTCCACCTCGGCGGATACCCACTGGGTTTCTGGTTTGCACAGCAAGGCTCCATTTACGTCTTTTTGATCCTGATCGTGTATTACACGAAAAAAATGGGCCAAATCGACCGTGAATTCGGCGTCAGCGAAGATTAAGGAGATCACACAAATGGATCTACAAACTATCACCTACGTTATCGTAGGCTTTACCTTCGCGCTGTACCTCGGTATCGCATTTTGGGCACGTGCCGGTAGCACCAGCGAGTTTTACGTTGCTGGCGGTGGTGTAAACCCTGTCATGAACGGCATGGCCACGGCTGCTGACTGGATGTCTGCGGCTTCTTTCATTTCCATGGCGGGTTTGATTTCCAACATGGGCTATGGCGGTGCTGTATTCTTGATGGGCTGGACCGGCGGCTATGTGTTGCTGGCTATGTTGCTGGCGCCTTACCTGCGCAAGTTCGGTAAGTTCACCGTACCGGAGTTCATTGGTGACCGTTACTACTCAAAGGCTGCACGCGTTATTGCTGTGGTGTGTTTGTTGGTGGCGTCAATCACATACATCATTGGTCAAATGACTGGTGTGGGTGTGGCTTTCTCGCGCTTTTTAGGCGTGACCAAAGAAATGGGCATTTACATCGGCATGGCTATCGTGTTTGCCTACGCCGTGTTTGGTGGCATGAAGGGTATTACTTACACCCAAGTGGCCCAGTACATCGTGTTGATCTTGGCTTACACCGTGCCTGCTGTGTTCATTTCCTTGAACCTAACTGGCAACGTTCTCCCACAATTGGGCTTGGGCAGTGACCTTGTCGGTACTGATGTATCGCTGTTGGCAAAGTTGGACCAAGTGGTGACAGAGCTTGGGTTTAGCGAGTACACCACCACCAGTCGCGGCAGTACGTTGAACATGTTTTTCTACACCGTTTCGCTGATGATTGGTACGGCTGGTTTGCCGCACGTGATTGTTCGCTTCTTCACAGTGCCAAAAGTGTCTGATGCGCGTAAATCAGCAGGCTGGGCCTTGTTCTTCATCGCTATTTTGTACACCACTGCACCTGCTGTGGGTGCAATGGCCAAGTTGAACCTGCACTCAACGGTCAACGCTGGTGTGAATGCCAACAGTGACTTGTTTGCGGCGGAGAACAGCATCAAAGCCTATGACCGTCCAGACTGGATGAAGCGTTGGGAAGTGACTGGCCTGTTGAAGTTTGACGACAAGAACGGCGACGGTCGTATCCAGTACTACAACGACAAGACCAAAGACCAAGCTGTTCTGGCCAGTGCCGAAGCCGCTGGCTGGAAAGGCAACGAGTTGACAGTGAACGCCGACATTATTGTGTTGGCCAACCCTGAAATCGCGTTGTTGCCCAACTGGGTGATTGCATTGGTAGCTGCTGGCGGTTTGGCCGCTGCGCTGTCTACGGCTGCTGGTTTGTTATTGGCTATTTCCTCAGCTATTTCTCACGACTTGATCAAGGGTGTCTATAACCCCGGTATCAGTGAGAAGAGCGAGTTGTTGGCCGGTAAATTGTCCATGGCTGGTGCTGTATTTGTGGCAGGCTATTTGGGCTTAAACCCACCAGGTTTCGCCGCAGGTACGGTGGCTTTGGCCTTCGGTATTGCTGCCAGCTCATTGTTCCCAGCCATCGTTATGGGCATCTTCTCTAAAAAGATGAACAGCGAAGGCGCAATGGCCGGTATGTTGTCTGGTCTAAGCGTGACACTGTTCTACGTGTTTGCACACAAAGGTATCTTGTTTATCAAGGGCACCGAGTTTGTTGACATGGTGGGCGGAGTTGATGGCTGGTTTGGTATTGAGCCAAACGCCATTGGTACGTTGGGTGCTATTGTTAACTTCGCAGTCGCCTTTGCGGTCTGTAAGTTCACAGCACCAACGCCTACCCATATTCAGGAGCTGGTTGAGTCTATCCGTATCCCTAAGGGTGCGGGTGCTGCAACGGGTCACTAAATAGAGGCCTTAAGCAACTAGGGTTGGGCACACTGAGACTCCTCAGTGTGCTTAGCCCAAAGTAAAAAGCCCTGCGGCGGCAATGCGGCAGGGCTTTTTTCTTTTACAGTTGGTGGTTAATAGATTGAGCGAATAATTGGACTGTTATGCATCTCTACGTAGATTTGGTATTGACTTGGATTTTGTTTTTGGCGTTGTTTCCAATGGCCTTTGTCTGGTTTCGACAAGTGTGGGCGATTGCTGTGAAGCGCGATTTCTCAGGCGTAGCATTAAAAAATGGCGAGTCTCCACCCAACCCTGCTAAGTTTGCCCCGTTTGCTTTGGCGGCCAACCTTATTGCGGGCACTGTGGTGCTGAGTGCCATCATTGGCGTGGTAGGTGCCAACCTTGCCAAAGACGAGTGGACGGCCATGGCCGGCATCACCATTTGGTGCAAGCTGTTTTTTAACTTTGCCTTAAGCCGCCACGCACACTGGGATAAAACACAAGCGGACAAAGCTGCCGTTAAGCAAGCCAAGGCTGATGCCAAGTTGGCGCTGCAGCAGTCCAAGCAAGAGGATGCTGGCGCTCAGTAGCCTGCGCACCTAGCCCTGTGTGCCGCCGCTGTCGGCCTCAATAGGCTTTGTGATCACCTTGTACCACTTGCAAAATAGTGGTGGCAATCTCTTCAATGGACTTGGTGGTGGTTGATAGCCACCGTATGCCTTCGCGGCGCATCATGGCCTCAGCCTCGTGCACCTCGTTGCGGCAGTTGTCTAAGCTGGCGTAGCGCGAGTTAGGGCGTCGCTCATTGCGAATTTCGCTTAAACGCTCTGGCTGTATGGTCAGGCCAAATAGCTTGGATTTGAATGGTGCCAAGTCTGGAGGCAGTTCATGGCGGTCAAAGTCTTCAGGGATAAGCGGGTAGTTGGATGCTTTGAGGCCGTATTGCATGGCCAAGTACAGCGATGTTGGGGTTTTTCCGCTGCGGCTGACCCCCACCAAAATCACGTCTGAGCTGGACAAATCCCGGTTGCTTTGACCATCGTCATGCGCCAGTGAAAAGTTAATAGCTTCAATCCGGTCGTGGTACTCCTGAGATTTACTGACATCAGAGAAGCGTCCTACACGGTGGTTGGAGGTGAGGTTCAGCTCTTCCTCTAAAGGCGCCACAAAGGTACCAAACATGTCCAGCACCATGCCTTGGCACGTTTCTTTGATGACCGCCAGCACCTCCATATTGACCAAAGTGGAAAAAACAATAGGCCGCTTCCCGTCTACCTCTGCGGCGTGGTTGATTTGCCGCACGGCTTGGTGAGCCTTGTCAACACTGTCCATAAAGGGCAGGCGCACTTGGCGTGGTGATATTTCAAACTGGGCAAGAATGGCTTTGCCAAATGTCTCGGCTGTAATGCCTGTGCCATCTGAGACAAAAAATACGCTGCGATTGGGCATGAATGACAGGCTTATAGGTGAGTTGAACAAATACGCAAGAGGGCAGCTGTTGACAGTTTCGCGTGGGATTGACCCTCTACAATACATGTAACCAAGCTGTAACTCGGTGCCCATGGTAACAATCAGAACAACAAAACCTTGGCGAGCACCCCACAGCCAGCACCGCATTTATAACTTTGTGGAGTCTTGTGTATGTCTGACGTTAATCACTCAGATCGATTTGACGCGGCCGCGTTGGTCGTTCCTTTCGAGCTGTTGCGCAACAGTGACGTTGAAGTCGTAGGCGGCAAGAATGCCAGTTTGGGTGAGATGATTTCTCAGCTGCCCAACGGTGTTCGAGTCCCGACAGGCTTTGCCACCACTGCCAATGCCTTTCGAGAATTCCTCGCGTTTGATGGCCTAACCGTCAAAATCAATGCCCGTCTAGACGCACTTGATGTGGAAGATGTGCGTGAGTTGGCCAAGGCTGGCGCCGATATACGCATGATGGTCGAAGCCCAACCATTTCCCCCTCAGCTAGAAGCGGGCATTCGTGCAGCCTTTCAAACACTTGCCGGTGATAACTTACAGGCAAGCTTCGCGGTGCGCTCATCAGCCACGGCTGAAGACTTGCCAGATGCCTCGTTTGCAGGCCAGCAAGAAACTTTCCTAAATGTTGTGGGCATTGAAGATGTGTTGCACAAAATGAAAGTGGTGTTTGCCTCTCTGTACAACGACAGGGCCATCAGCTACCGCGTTCACAAGGGCTTTGCCCATGCAGACGTGGCTTTAAGCGCTGGCGTTCAGCGCATGGTGCGCTCAGACACGGGTGCTGCGGGCGTGATGTTCACCATAGACACCGAATCTGGCTTCGAGGATGTGGTGTTTATTACGTCTAGCTACGGCCTAGGTGAAACCGTTGTGCAAGGTGCGGTCAACCCAGACGAGTTCTATGTGCACAAGCCAATGCTTAAAGCTGGCAACAAAGCGCTGATTCGTCGCAATTTGGGCTCTAAGCTTATTCAAATGGTGTTTGCTTCCGCTGAGGATAAAGCGGCATCTGGGAAGTTGGTGCACACCATTGACGTGCCCGTTGAGCAGCGCAACCGATACAGTTTGAGTGATGCCGACGTTGAGCAATTAGCCCGGTACGCGGTGCTGATTGAGCAGCATTACGGTCGCCCTATGGACATTGAGTGGGGCAAAGACGGCGAAGATGGTTTGCTGTACATCTTGCAGGCTCGACCTGAAACCGTGAAAAGCCAAGCCAAGGGCAAAGCTGAATTGCGCTACAAACTGAAAGGTAAAAGTCAATTGCTGGCGATGGGCCGTGCGATTGGTCAAAAAATTGGAACAGGTCCTGTTCGCTTGGTATACGACATTGCCGACATGGACAAAGTTCAAGCGGGGGATGTGTTGGTGACTGATATGACGGACCCCAATTGGGAGCCAGTGATGAAGCGCGCCAGCGCCATAGTGACCAACCGGGGTGGACGCACCTGCCACGCAGCCATCATTGCCCGCGAGTTGGGCATTCCTGCGGTTGTTGGTTGTGGCGACGCCACCGCCAAGCTGAAAGACGGCTCACTTGTTACTGTCAGCTGCGCTGAGGGCGATACTGGCAATATTTACGAAGGGTTGTTAGACACCGAAGTGACCGAAGTGCAACGCGGCGACATGCCAGAGTTGGACGTCAAAATAATGATGAACGTGGGCAACCCACAGTTGGCGTTTGACTTCTGTCAACTGCCCAATGCGGGTGTTGGTCTGGCGCGCTTGGAGTTCATCATCAACAACAACATTGGCGTGCACCCCAAAGCGATTTTGGACTATCCCAACATTGATGCAGATTTGAAAAAAGCGGTTGAGTCTGTTGCGCGTGGGCACAGCTCACCCACAGCTTTTTATGTAGACAAAGTAGCCGAAGGCATTGCCACCATTGCGGCAGCTTACTGGCCCAAGCCAGTGATTGTTCGCTTGTCGGACTTCAAGTCCAACGAGTACCGCAAGCTCATTGGTGGCTCTCGTTACGAGCCTGACGAAGAAAATCCCATGTTGGGTTTTCGCGGTGCGGCCCGCTATATCAGCCAAGAATTTCGTGCGGCCTTTGCCATGGAGTGCGATGCAATCAAGCGTGTGCGCAACGATATGGGTTTGACCAACGTGCAGGTCATGGTGCCGTTTGTTCGCACGTTAGGCCAGGCCAAAGCTGTGACTGAGTTGTTGGTCGAGCAGGGCTTGAGCCGGGGTGACAACGGTCTCAAGATCATCATGATGTGTGAGGTACCTAGCAACGCCATCTTGGCCGAAGAGTTTTTGGAGTACTTTGATGGATTCTCCATAGGCTCAAACGACTTGACGCAGCTCACACTAGGCCTAGATCGGGATTCTGGCTTGGAGGTGTTGGCTGCTGATTTTGACGAGCGTGATCCAGCCGTTAAAGCCTTGCTCAGCCAAGTAATTGCTGCGTGTTTAAAGCAGGGCAAGTACGTTGGTATTTGTGGCCAAGGCCCGAGCGACCACCCAGATTTTGCGTTGTGGCTGAGGGACCAAGGTATCAATTCCATATCGCTTAACCCTGACACGGTGGTGGCGACTTGGAAGCGCTTGGCTGGCGCGTAAGAGGTGCGGCTCAATGCAACATTGCCCACCATGTTCAGTAAAGGTTTTGACACTGGTCGCATAGCGGCAATCGCCATGGCCGCGCTGCTGGTGCTGATCTGGTTGGCTGCCAGCGTGTTGCAGTTGTTGTGTCTTGGCCGTGGCTTGTATCAAGCCTGTTAGGTCATGCTGGGAACTGATACCGCAGGCTACGGTTAAGGCAGTTGGTGAGGCACTGTGCTTTTGCATGAGCGAGGTAGCGTTCATCACGCCCAGCACTTGTTGGCCATGTACAACGGGCAGGTAGCGCATGTTGTGTTGGGTTCAAACCAACAAACCTTCAAAAATGGTGGCCTGCGCATCCACCGTGAGGGGGCTGCGTGAAGCCATGTGGTGCGCCGGCGTGTTGTATCTTGCACGCTGGCGCCTAGCACTACACACATTGCGGCTCGCTTCATAAGGGTCGATACAGCTGTGGTTTGTTTGTTGATACCTTACAAGGCCATATTGTTGGAACTTGTGGCAACCCTATGGTGGCGTGTGAAGCTCGCTTCATTGATGGCTACACTGGTGCCAGTGATTCATATTGCAATCCTCACTTCTTTATACGCCTGTTATGGACGACCCCAACGCTCATTCACTGCCATTTGCTGCCCAGAAGTCCGCGCTCAGTGACGTGGCAGCAGCACTGCAGCTGCTCAGGCGCAAAAAGCACTGGCAGCGGTTGAAGCGACTAACCGCCTGGTTGCTGTTGCTATGGACTGTTGTCACCTTTGGCTGCACCTACTTTGCGCGTGAACTGAATGTGGTGGTGCTGGGTTGGCCATTCAGTTATTGGATGGCTGCACAAGGCGTGTTGCTGATGTACTTGTTCATCATTGGCGTGTATGCGTGGTCTGTACACAAGCTGGACGTGATGTACGGCTTACAGGAAGAGCATTCGACTGTGCCCGCATCAAGCGCAGCAGCGGTGAGCGGCCATGAGAGCTGACCATGCGTATTAATCATGGGTAAAGGCCTACCTTACGCCTTGGGTAGCCGGGCATGGATGGCACGGCTCAACAAGCTATACCTACTCTACACCTTGGCGTTTGTGTCCCTTGTGGCGGTGTTGGGTGTGCTCGAGCAGATGGGCATGCCCAGAAGCTGGATTGGTTTTGTATTTTTAATCGCCACCATTGGCGTCTATGCAGCTATTGGTCTGGTTTGTCGCACCACAGACGCTACCGAATACTATGTGGCTGGTCGCAGCGTGCCTGCGGTGTACAACGGCATGGCAACAGGTGCCGACTGGATGTCTGCAGCCAGTTTTATTGGCATGGCTGGCACCTTGTACATCAGTGGCTATACAGGGTTGGCCTTCGTATTGGGATGGACTGGGGGCTATGTGCTGGTGGCCTTGCTGTTGGCACCCTATTTACGCAAGTTTGGCCAGTTCACCATTCCCGATTTTTTAGGCGAGCGCTACGGCGGTCATATTCCACGCTTGATTGGCGTGGTGGCCGTGATTTTGGTGTCTTTTACGTATGTGGTGGCACAAATTTATGGTGTGGGCCTCATCACATCGCGCCTGACTGGCGTGGCCTTTGAGTTGGGTGTTTTTTTGGGCTTAGGTGGCATTTTGGTGTGCTCTTTTTTGGGTGGTATGCGTGCAGTCACTTGGACGCAAGTCGCTCAGTACATTGTGCTGATAGTCGCATTTCTGATACCTGTGATGTGGCTGTCGATCAAGCAAACCAGCAGCCCTGTGCCTCAGTTGTCTTACGGCTATCAGCTGGCACAAGTTGGGCAGCTTGAACAAACGCTCATATCCGATCCCAAGGAGCTAGAAGTTCAAGCAATTTTTGCCCAGAGAGCCAAAGACCTAGAAGCAAAGTTGCTCAACCCAGCCAGTGCGTTACGAGCTGACCGCAAAGCTGCGCAGACCCTGGTTGCCAGCCTTAAAGCTGCACAAGCGCCGTTGAATGAGCGGGCTGCAGCAGAGCGCGTGCTGGCAACCATGCCAAGAACCTTGGACGGTGCTACGAGTCAGTGGCGCGCGCAGCTGGAAGTGGCAAACACCAAGATGAAGCCACTCAACGGTATGACGCCTCATGCGCAACCCTTCGCTGGCGACCCCGATGGCAGCGAGCAAGAGCGTGACAGCTTTGAGACCTCGCGGCGCAACTTCATAGCATTGGTTTTTTGTTTGGTGTTTGGTACCGCTGCTTTGCCACACGTTCTCGTGCGTTACTACACAACTCCCAGCGTGCGTGCGGCGAGGCAGTCTGTAACTTGGTCGTTGTTTTTTATTCTGTTGCTGTATTTGACTGCACCTGCATTGGCAGTGATGGTGAAGTATGAAATTTTTAACGGTTTGGTCGGCTCATCGTTTGATAACTTACCGGCTTGGGTATCAGCTTGGAGCAAGGTAGACCCGTCCTTGTTATCGCTCACAGACATCAACAAAGACGGTTTGGTGCAACTGAACGAGCTCAGTATGGGAAGCGACATCATTGTGTTGGCCACCCCAGAGATTGCGGGTTTACCCTATGTAGCGTCGGGCCTCATTGCCGCAGGGGGCTTGGCCGCAGCCTTATCGACGGCAGATGGCCTGTTGCTGACAGTGGCCAACGCATTGAGCCACGACTTGTATTACAAGCTCATTGATCCTAAAGCTTCTACAGCGCGTCGAGTGACCATTTCCAAAATGTTGTTGTTGGTAGTAGCTTTGGCTGCCGCCTACGTCGCAGCACAAAAACCTGCTGACATTTTGTTCCTGGTCTCAGCGGCATTTTCTTTGGCTGCATCGGCATTTTTCCCGGTTTTAACGCTGGGTATATTTTGGAAGCGGGCCAACAGCACAGGTGCTATTTTGGGCATGCTCAGCGGTTTGGGTATTACTATTTTTTATATGGCCACCACCCACCCGTGGCTGCGCCAAGCCTTCGGTATGCAAGGCGAGGCACAGTTGTGGTGGGGCATACAGTCTATTTCGGCAGGCGTATTTGGCGTACCCGTTGGCTTCGCTGTGCTGGTCATCGCAAGCCTGTTGACCCCAGCACCGCCGTTGGCTGTGCAGCGGATGGTGCAGCGGCTTCGCTACGCCGGACCGGACGTTTAAACCATGTGCCCCC
>Ga0114995_10000385_pt1 | contig 30259 bp, 28 predicted proteins | sample ArcticOcean_MG_C_11_FD_87038 | JGI IMG/M metagenome (GOLD analysis project Ga0114995, IMG submission 87038) | Marine microbial communities from western Arctic Ocean - ArcticOcean_MG_CB2_154 | ecosystem: Environmental > Aquatic > Marine > Oceanic | place: Arctic Ocean: Canada Basin | collected... | reverse complement strand
GGGCGAGGGCGAGGGCGAGGGCGAGGGCGAGGGCGAGGGCGAGGGCGAGGGCGAGGGCGAGGGCGAGGGCGAGGGCGAGGGCGAGGGCGTGGGTGCAGGCGTGGGTGCAGCAGTTGTTGCTAGAGTAGGAGTTGTTGCTGGTGCGGCAGTTGTGGTGTGTCTTCTTCTATCCCGCGGAGAATTCGGCGGGCTATATGGAGGAGGCGGTCCCGGATGCCGTCTATGAGAATTATCGTGGTGCGGTCTAGTCCAGCGCGGATTTATGTGTGGTGGCAAACCTCCGTGTCTTCCGTGTGGACCTCCGTGTCTTCCGTGTGGACCTCCGTGTCTTCCGTGCGGACCTCCGTGCCTTCCAGGTAAGTTATTTTGACGAGAGTCTTCCTCAGGTCTTAAAGAAGAAAGGTCAATTGTTCCTAATATTGAAAAAATAATAATAGCAAAAAGAATAGTCCCGATTATTATAAAAATGCTGTTAGATTGGGACATATATAGTTAATAAATATTAAAATCTTGCTTGGAGTATCTTATGATTCTGTCTAGAATATACTATATTGTTATATGAATAATATAGTATGATATGAATAATATCTTAATAATAAATTTAGTTAGAGTATGCGAGACCACCCATTCCGCTCATGATGCGGAGGACGTTGTAGTTAGTAGCGTAGACGCGGACCTTAGCGGTTGATACACCAGAGACGGTGTTGTTGGAAAGGACAAGCTGGAGGGTTGCGTTATCAATTCTGGAGAAGTTACAGCTGCCACTCGGCTGGTGCTCTTCGGGGCGAAGGGCGAAGGAGTAAACGTTAATACCAGTGTCGGGGGAACGAGTGTGATGCTGGTATGGCTGCACAAGGTCGAAGTAAGTGCCTTCGCGCTCAGAGAAGCGGTCCTGGCCGTTAAGCTGGAGCTTGGCGGTTACAACGGGGTTCTCACCCCAGCAGTGCATCTTGAGGGAGGTCTCGTTGAGGACGAATGCACCAGCGTCGGAGATGCTCGACCTCTGCGTCTCCAAGACGCCAGTAAATCCCTGTGTTGCCCCCAATTCAGGTGCGCCCACGGTGTCACCTACCGCCCCCGCGCGGTTCAGTTGCTGATCGGAGTCGGCCGTGGCTTGGGCTGGTGTAATTCCCGTCTGGCGGTCCTGGCCGTTGGCGCCGTCCTGCCCCCACACGAATTCGCTCTTGGTATCGCTAGAACCCATTGTTTCAAATAAGCCATTAGCGTTAATGAAGCTGTTGTTGGCACCGGCGGTCAGGGTGGCTCCGTCCGCGGCGGACCTAGGACCACTGAATGCGTGAAGAGCGTTCGGAAGAGCATCAAGGGCATCAGTGTAGTTGAATGGCTGGGCACCAAGAGCTGAGTAAAGGTTTGTGCCGCATTCAAGCGAGGCACAGTAGTCTACGTTGGAGTCGGGCTGGACAACCCAGATAATCTCTTTGCACGGGTGGTTGAAGTTGAGCTTGATCTTGTTGGAAGAAGAACCGACAGACTCGTCGCCGGTGAACTGGAGCTGCTCAATAAGATACTCGTGGGGGTTCTGTGCCATACGGCGGCGTTCGTCGGTGTCGAGGAACACGTAGTCGACGTAGAGCGAAGCAGCCACAAGAGACTGGTTGTATGCAGTAGTGACCTTCTGGACTAAGCCGGTCGGATCGGGATGAGTGAGGCCGTCACCGGCGGTTTCTTTGCCTCTGCCACAATCAAGTGTGGTGACGGCCCAAAGGCACTCGTCGATGGGACGAAGGTCGAGGTTAATCTTAACCTCGTGATACTGGAGGGCAATGAGCGGGAGCGCAAGGCCAGGGTTGCGGCAATACCAGAACTGGAGAGGGACGTAAAGAGTAGTCTCCGGGAGTGCGTTGCGAGGAGCACATACGGCGTCGGGTGCGGATGAGTCGCAAGGACCATCGACGTCGGCGAAGAGAGGGTCGGTGATGAAGGTAAGCTGAGTTGTGTTACCGATCATCTTGTTGTAGCCGTCCTCCTGGTCGGTCGTGAGAGTAAGCTGCTGCCAGATATGCATCCAGTCACCATACTGGCGATCGATGCGCTGCCCACCGATCTCAACCTCCACCTGGGAGATAAGCTGCTCGCCGGGGCAATCAAGCCAGCGGGCGTAAACGCCCCTACCAGCACCACCTGTCCCCGGCTTCCCGGCGGGGCCCATCGTCTGGTTAATCTCGGGGAGAGTCACCTGAAGGTAAGTGCGGTATGCAAGATCGCCGTTGCGGCTAATAGTGCAAGTTACACGGCGGCCAAAATCTGCCTGGCCGTTAAAGGTTTGTTCGATGGATTCGAGAGAGAAGTTCGTGTGGCGACGGTAAGTCACCTTCCAGAAAGTAATCTGAGGATTGCCTGTCAAATAGACATCCTGTGCGCCATAAGCTACTAGTTGCATTAATCCACCACCCATTTTATAATATTGCTAAAGAAAAAAAATTTGGCGGAAATCAATTAATTAAATGATTAAAATCGAGATTTTCTTCAACAAACGTTTTTAAATAGTTTTCTAAATAGATTTCTTTTCGATTTTCGTGTTTTTTTTTAAAAACATATTTATCTTTATTGTTAAGTTTTACTTCCCATCCAGACTGAATAGCGTTATAAATAAAAGACATTTTCTGAAATTCTATGCAATTAACATAAGCTTTTTCAGGGATGCCCGTTACTATAATTTCTTTATCGTCGCTCATTCTAATGGAAAGAGAGAAAACATAAATATTGTTTTAACTATATAATTATCTAAAGGTATTGTTAAATACTTAATTATTTGATATGCATTCCTTTAAGCCGAAAAATAATAAAAATATAAGAATATGTCAGAAAAGCATAGTAACTCTAGACGGAAAACATAATCAAATAATGAATAAGATGGAGGATGATATAGAGAATACTCTTCCAAAATTACAGAAAAGAAAGGCTACAATTAAAGAACTTCTTAGAAAGAATATTTCCTTGGAGAAAAGACTTGACCTAAAGGACGAAATAAAGGCAATCAGAAAGAAAATGTCCGATTTGTCTAAGGAGAAAAAGAAATATTTTTTAGATAATTCAAAGCACTTGTTCGATTATTTTGAAAATAAAAAGGAAATAGCAAATGGTAATAATAAAACAACTTTGCTAGACAGATATTTTAATATAAATAACAAGTTAAAGGAGTTGGATATAAAGGAAATTTCAACCGTAGAAAAGTATTTAACAAATGTAGATGAGGGATTTATAAACGTTAAAAATTATCTAGTGCAAACAGACATATGTCGAAAATGCGACAAGGGTGAACTAATTGCGATTGAGCACGATGGTGTTCTTGTGTGTAACAATTGTTTTTGCAGTATCCCATATTTAGTTGAGAATGAAAAACCGTCTTATAAAGAACCCCCTAAAGAGGTATGCTTTTATGCATATAAAAGAATTAATCATTTCAGGGAGATTATTGCTCAATTTCAGGCGAAAGAAACAACCCAAATCCCCGAGGAGGTTCTTGAAAATATAAAGCTGCAAATAAAAAAGGAACGTATGGAGGTCACTCAAATGACTAACAAAAAGGCGAAGGATATCTTGAAAAAGCTTGGATATAATAAATATTATGAACACATTCCATTTATTAAGGATAAGCTAGGAATTAAACCTCCTATAATGAGCCACGAATTAGAAGAAACATTATGTAATTTATTTATGGATATTCAGGCTCCTTATTCTAGATATTGTCCTAATGATAGGGTTAACTTTCTGAATTATTATTATACAGTATATAAATTATGCGAACTGCTTGGACAAACACAATTTTTACCATATTTTCCTATGTTGAAAGACCTCTATAAAAGAATAGAGCAGGATGAAATTTGGAAAAAAATATGCAACGAACTCGATTGGGAATTTATTCCAACAATTTAAATAAACAGATTCTTTTTATTTAAATTATTCAAAATTTATTATTATTCAAAATTATTTTATATTATTTAATTTTACCGAGGAAACCCTACAAGGTTTGCACCAATGCCAAGACCGGCACCAGAACGAGCACTAACTGCAATAGTTGGAACGTATGTGTCAAGGATACTAAATGTCGCCGCAGCAGTAAGCGAAATTAATGCAACCTCGTCCATATTGAGGGATCTCTTAGGAATTGCGAATGCTGCGATAGCAACCATCAACCCTTCCACTAAATACTTAATAGCGCGTTTAATCAGTTCACCGAAATCTAAACTATGACCAGACATTTATATTAATAATAAAGAAAATAATATTTTTGTATTTCTAAATTAAACGATATAATTAATATGTCTATTTAATATTTATTATATAAAATACTTAAACTTAGATAAGATTACTATCTATAATGGCTGATTCTACCAACAGAGCAAAAACACAACCGGTTGGCGTTGAATGCAGAAAGAACCTAGACGGCACAGACAATTCTAAATATATTGATATTCTAGAGGAAGACCGACCACTTGCGGCACAGAAGTTTGTTTGTATGTCTTTTGTTTCTCCTGAAAAAATATTAAAGCAGCGAGAGCAGTTTCTATTTAATGAGTATATTAAGCAATGGGATATGAATAAATCATTAGAGAAATTCAATCAGTTCATTAATTTTATGACATTTAAATATCATTTAGACACACAAGATGTTATGAAAGACTTTGAGGATTATTGTAAAACAGAGCGGGACAATATATTCGTTACTACAATCGAAGACGAGTATAAAAGTTTCCTAGATAAGAATGAAGATAAATTAAATGTTACGTTTCAGAAGAATCACACATTCCAGACAAATGTTCGAGGTGTTAAAGTAAGAGGTTCGTATCCCACACAGGAGGAGGCCGAGATGAGATGCAAGATGCTAAGAGAAGTCGACCCAAATCACGACGTTTTTGTTGGTCCGGTCGGTATGTGGATGCCGTATGACCCCGACGCGTATAAAACAGGTAAGGTGGAATATTTAGAGGACGAGTTAAATCAGCTTATGTCTGAGAAGGATAAGAACGAACTTAGAGCAAAGACCGAATTTGACAAGCGTATTAAAGAGACGAGGAGAAAGGCGATTGAAGAAAACATTGCAAAGGCGAAAGAAAGCGGAAACTTATTGACTCAGTCGTTGGATAGTGAGGGTAATTTGGTTAGCTTGTCTGGGGTAAATACAGTTGATAATAAACTTGCAGATAACGTCGCTGTGGCGGATATTAGAAAGGAATTATTTGGTGGCGACAATATTATTACTAGTAAAACTAAAAACAATGACCACGGGTTAAGCAGATTGAATACTTCCTCAAGCAAAGCGTTGCTTTCCGGATTGGGTGTAATTGTAGAGGAAGATAAATTAGATACCCCGTCGAGTTCTCCTAGAGATAATATTACAATAAAACCGAAGACTTAAGCTCTGCAAATAATACGGAGATTAAAGCTATATAAAATTAATTTAAAAATTTATATAGAATTAAGATGTAAATGACTAAAAAGAAGATATGTGCGTTAGAAAATTGCAATAAAAGATTAAATGTTGTAGATTGTCTGTCTTCTACGTGTAAATGTAAAAAGGTGTATTGTGCAATTCATCGGTTGCCTGAAACACACGATTGTGGTTACGATTTTATGAAAGAAGTAAACAAAAAAATGGAAATAGATAAACTAAAGTGTGTATCTACTTATGATAAAATATAAATACTACCATTTGCTTTTTTTCACATTTATTTTTGGATTATTGCTTTTTCTAGCAGAATTAGGATTATATTCTTCTTCGTCGTCGTCAGAACCAAGGTCTTTTGATATTTCCCAAAATTCTTTTGACCCAAGCTTAAAATCGCCTCTAGGCTCTGCCTTATACCAAAAAACCTGCTCTTGCAATTTATTCGTTTTTGCGTTGTTATTTATTACAAGACATTCGAAATTCTCGGTGCATTGGTCAAGAACTTGTGAGAAAGATTCAAATGTAGGGAACATTCCCGCATAATTTTCATATATTCTTTTTCTATTTGCAATATACGGCTCACGTAAAATAAAAACGTAATCAATGTTTGTTCTAAGATTAGGTGGAATCCCTAGAGGATATTGCATTGTAATAATGAGCATTATTTTCCAATGTCGACCATTCATGAATAATAGCCTCATCATTTTATCTTTTGTCCAAGCAGAATCATAGAGACAATCGTCAAGAATGACAAATGTTCTAGGGTCTATTGTAGATTTTTTATAATATTCCATCTCCTTTTTAACTTGTTTAAGAACCGTTTTCTGGCGCTTTAGTATATTTTCAATAATCGCTGTATTGTATTCATCGTGTATAAATAGTTTAGGAACGTGTTTTCCATAAAATCCATTACCGGCCTCTGTTCCGGATATTACGGTTCCGATAGGAATATCCTGATGGCTATAAATAAGGTCTCTTACAAGGAAACTTTTCCCCGTATCTCTTCTACCGATTAGAACGACAACCGGTCCACTATTTTCGTCTTGCTTAAATCTAATATTACTCATATCAAATTTTTTTAACTCGAGCGTCATTTATATCTTTTTTAGAAAATATAGGTTAAAATTTCACGAATTAAATATATATTGGAACTAATGGAGATTCATTATAAAAAGAATGATAACCGTCAGATTTTTTCAGATTTAGAAAACTCCGAATTATTGAATGTAAGTAAGCCACAAAACTACGTCCCCCTATATTCTAAATACTTCTCCCTAAATGAATCAAACTACAACAATATCAATCTTAACCACGCTTTTAACATTTGCGGTATTTCTGAGAAAAAGGACGAGAATAAGTTTACAGTTAAAGTAACAGATGGAAAAACAACTGAAAGCAAAAATGTTCATTTCAAACTGTCTCCCCTATTTGACCCCATTAAGTTTCTTATCGGAAAATACGAAGAAGATATCGATTATTTAACTTTACCGTCTCTTGAAAAGTCAGAATCAAATGAAAAGCTGAATGACCAAAACAACGCGGCGTATGTAGACAGTTTTTTTACTTATTTAACAAGCCAGCTCCTTCATACACATAATTTTACGCACGGTATAGACCTTTATGGGTCATTCTTGGCTATTAAGAATGACTATAAAATTAACATAAATGACGACATAGATTATTTGCAAGATTCTAGTTATTTTAAAAAATATAATAATGTTGAAAAAAACAATATTACGTTCACCCTCGAGGACGAATACATCTCGAGCCAGATATTTTCTGATTCTAGGACAAATAAAGATAAGCTCGTCGTTAGTGACGACAGCACCGTATTAAATCTTTCAGATATATCTGATTTAGACCAATTCGATACCATATTCAAACGTTCGGAGGATAATAACAATGGGGAAAAAATAGATGTTTTGTTTGAAAAAAAAGAAACTTCGCCGAATGTGAGCACGAGCGCAACTGGTAGTGCCCACTCCAGTAGTGCCCGCTCCAGTAGTGCCCACTCCAGTAGCTCCCACTCCGGTAGTGCCCACTCCGGTAGTGCCCACTCCGGTAGTACATGTTCATCTCGATCGTCAAATACGTCTAGTGGAGAAAATGACTCGGACGATGGTTCTTGTTCCGGATCGGATTCTGATTCGAGTCATTCTTCCTCTGGGAGCAACTGTTCGACAGAGACCGAAGAAGAGATTCTTGTTAACATATCAAAATTTCCCATCCAGATAATATGTCTAGAAGAGTGTGAGAAAACATTAGATTCTCTTCTTGTTAATAAACCGTTAACTGACAATGAATGGGACTCGCTAACTATGCAGGTTATAATGATGCTAATCACGTATCAAAAGGTGTTCGACCTAACACACAATGACTTACACACAAATAATATAATGTATAATACAACCGACAAGAAATATATAGAATATTGTTACAACGGGAAGTATTATAAAATCCCTACGTTCGGGAGAATCTATAAAATCATTGATTTTGGCAGAGCAATTTATAAATTTAAGGGGAAAACGATGTGTAGTGATAGCTTCCACTCATCTGGCGATGCGGCAACCCAATATAATTTTCCACCATATTTAAACGAGAAGAAAAAGAAGGTTTTGCCTAATAAAAGTTTTGACTTATGCAGGTTAGGGTGTTCCCTCTTTGATTTTATAGTTGATGACCTTGAGGATAATGATGAGATATCAGATATTAAGGATATTAAAAACATCAAGTCCGGTATTAAAAAAATAATTTTAAATTGGTGCAACGATGACAAAGAGAGAAATGTAATTTATAAAACCAATGGGGATGAGAGATATCCCGAATTCAAATTATATAAGATGATAGCGAGAACTGTCCATAAACACGCGCCAACCGATGTGCTAAAACTCCCCTATTTCAAAAAGTATATTGTATCAAATATAAAGCATCCGGGAAGCGTTATTGATATAGATAGCTACCCGTCTATGCAATAAATAAAAAATTGAATTGCATTATTTAAAATTAAATAATGCAATTATGTCTTCATCTAGTCCAAACAAGTTTGATATTGTCGAAGCGGCTCGTCGTATGCTGAGGGATTCGGAGGCTTCGACCTCCACCGAGAGCGAGGAATACAATTTGTACGTTCGACAGTCTATGCTTCCCGTCAATAAGATTTCCACGTGGATTGTTACACACGATGGTTCCAAACTCCCTGTCGTTGCTATTATCAACGATAGTCCAGAAGTAACTAACTCTCGGGAGATTATTAAATCCGTTGGAAAGGAACAGTTTAGGTGTCGCCAGTGTGGAGATAATTGCAGAAATCTTTCATCTGTATTTGGCCCAGAAGGACCTTATCTTTGCAATTATGATAACGTGAATACGACATATACGAATCGTCTACGCAAGCACGCAAATGATATTTATAAGAAAAGTTTCTCTACTCCTAACAGTTTCACTCTATCTATTGCAACCGACAAACTGCTTTGCAAGGATCGACATTCATATGTTCGTGCCGGCACTTCCGCTGCTGCTAAAGAATCTCGTTCTCTATTTCATTATGCTGGAAATTGCGAGACGGTTCCGAAGGTCTCGAGAAAGAATATTAAAATGCTTAACGGTGCCCTCCGTAAATATTGGATTCTAATTCACGATCTCTTTGTTAAGCTTACTGCCGACTGGGCCTCGGCTGGAATGCGCCACGCGACAAAGCAACGCATCGAGAGTATGAAAGAAGTCGCTGCCGAGGTGACCTATATCGAAGAGCATTTTGGCAAAACATTTGAATGGATTCTGAGCGCAATGTCTAAGTTCTCTGTTCCATTTGATAGGCTCCCGATGAATGACCGAATTAGAATTGTTTCAGAGGCAATCGGCGAAGGACATATTGGCGAAGATGGGAATGGCGAGGATTCTGTTGTCCACTTCCAATATAGCAAGATGAACAATACCGTTTTGATGTGGATGAAGAAGGCAGGGAGTCGATCCGCGCTAAAATCTATGATGGCCTCCCTCATTAAGCCATCTACATATGGAAAGAAGACGAGCGTTGTTCCGCCAAATGTAAATCAAATTTCTGAGGCCGAGAAGGCACTTGGCGAGAACTTTTGGACACGCGTCGCAACAACAAAGAGTTTGACGGAGTATTATAAGGATTATACCGGACCTCGTCGGTATTGGCAGTCTCCGAATATAGATATTGACGAGAAATCGTCGGGAGCAAGGGGGGGATTCGCGTCCCTTCGCAAGGACGCCGCGCCGGCGAGGACATCGGTTGTTCGTGCGTGGGAAGACACACCCCCATCAGATATTGTAAATAATATTCCTGATCTGATTGAGCTGATGATGTCGGGGAAAAACATTTTCATCCCTTGCACGGGAGAGCACGGTGTTGTTGCAAACACTAGCATCGACGCGGATAATCTTTTGTGTAAGCCCGTTAAAGAGAAGGGGGGGCTACTGTGGAGCTTTCTTGGTGGAAAGGGGTATGGCGCGAATTCCAAGCACTCTGGCGTATGGCAGCGTCTTATTGCAATCCACGAGATTAGTGCAGGGAACTATTCAAATTATATTCTTGTAACAGCGTCGTCTATTGTTCTACCTTCATCATTAATGAGCAATGTCGTCCTCGCAGAGCACGTTCTTTCGAGCAAGGTGAAGAAGCACTTAGGGCTCGTGATTAGTAAGATGCAGACTAAAACTCGAATTCTAACGAGCACATCTACTGCATATAAAAATGCTAAGGAGTATCCTATTATTGGTGTCGGTCTATGTTCTGGCCCAGGCGGAACTCTTGCACACGGACACACGCTTGAGTATGCAATCAGTCCATCGGTTTCTGCGTATTTTGCAGTCACAAAAAGGGACATTACTGGGACAATCACTAGGTATACGAAGTCTGTTTCGGCTCCGAACCTATACAGTCAGCCAAAAGCGAGAAACCGATTTTGCACGAACTGTGCTGCCCCGGCGGGAAGTAACCCGACAAAGTTCTGCGGAAACTGTGGGTCAAAGATGTAATAAAATATAATAAAATGTAATAAAATATAATAAAATGTAATAAGTATAAATCTTATTTTATTATAATTAAAATTCAGGTTTTCCTATAAAAGCTCCCGGTTGGGATTTTTTTAAAAGACCTTTGTCTAAATATTCGATTGAGTACATTCCTAAAACACCACTTACAAATACTACACACGTCTCTCCCGCAACCAATTTTGATGCCTTTTCTTTCTTAATTATATATTTTTGATATAAAGTTGTGAGGACAAAATAGAAAACTGCGATTATGCCAGAATGCATAAATATATTTTCCATTTATGTATTGTTCTAAAAACTTGAAACTAATTAAACGAGTTTAAGTTAGAACCTCTATATCATCTAATACTGGATTTACCGTAACTGACCTATTTAGGTCGTTTATATCCAAAATTTGCAAATCTACATCGCCTCCGATTTTTATTTTATCTTCATCATCCTCCTCCTCCTCTTCTCGCCTACGTCGCTCGGCCGAAAGCTCGGCTATTTTATCTAATCGTTCGTCTGTCTTTGGTGCTATAACTGTGTCTATCTTACCATTTATGTCTACTCGATTATCTACGTCGTTAAAATTTACACGGTCTTTTACTCTTTCATCGGAAGGTATTGAAAATAACGTCGGAGCGGGTGCATTTGCAAGCGAAGCGGGTGCATTTGCAAGCGAAGCGGGTGCAAGCGAAGCGGGTGCATTTGCAAGCGCAAGCGAAGTAGATGCGGGAGGCGGCGGCGTTTCTTTGGACAGCGATGAGACGGGTGTCATCACTTTCGGAGGCGAGTGCGGTATAACTTCGGTGGAAACCACAGGAGATACATTCGTCATAGTGTTATCGCCTACATCCTCCCCTATATCAATAGGGTCGGCTGAAGGAGTTTCCTTAATAATAACAAATTCTTCATTTACGTCCAGTTCTTCCGTTTCGTCCATATATGCGCGCAATATATCCTCTATTGGCATAGTATCTCGTACAGTATTAAGAATGCTCTCCTTAATAATACACTCCAGTTCACGGTTGTGTTTCTGGATCTCTAACGGCAAGATATCCTTTTCAAATAAATAAATACTAGTATATAGCTTTCTTGCTACATTACAATATGTCTTATGTATAAATGTGTTCACCGAAGGGATATTAATATTAACCTTTTTCTGCTTATTTCCAACGCGTGCACACGTCAGTGCCTTTAATTGAATTACGTGAACACACGTAATCAGCTCTTCCAAATACCCACAGCTGGTAGTGTCTTCGATCCTTTTTCGCTCAGTATCAATAATAGCAGAATTCCATTTTGGAATTCTACTTAAAAATGTCTGGAATGTCATTAAATATTTATCTTCTTCGTCGTTTTCAATACATAATGCCCACGATTCCTCAAATATAGATTTTAATCCCTCAATTAAACTAGGAGTTAATGTATTTACTAATCTAGCACACCACTCGTTTTTGGAATCACTTAGACTAACTAACGAATAATCATCCATTTACATAATTAACACATTTTCTAAACTATCATCTAAACGAAAATATAAATAATTTAACAAGAAGAATATAAGTAATTTCTCATTTCTAAACTCCTTCTTTATTTTATTGAATGTTAGAAGCATACTCCATTTATAAGATTCGTCGATCTCAGCAGTTTCGATATATTCCATTATATCTAAACCACTTAATCCATTCTCGTAAATCTTTATAGATTTATTTATAATTTGCCCCTGCGTATTGCATTTTTTCCCTATTATGTCAGCCAACCAAACATTGTTTTCTAGTTTTTTGTGTTGTTCCGAAAGGTTATCTATTATATGTTTATTCAAGTTAATTGACTTTCCATCTACAATAGGAGGAGGGATATATATATCACAAAATCTAGATAAAATAGGTTTTAATAATTTATATTTGTCTTCCAATATTATAAAAAATCGCGTTGTATGATTATATAACTCGATGCACCTCCTTAACGCAGATTGTGCGTCTATTGTTAACTTATCTGCATTTGACATAACAATAATTTTAAAATTATTCGAGACTTTTATATTTATATGTGATTTTGCGAAAAACTTCAGTTCTTCTCGGACAAATTTAATACCCTTTCCGTGGGCACAGTCAACATATAAAACACATTGTTTTATAGCCACAGTATTATTTCCATAAATATCTTTAATGAATTTGTTAACCAACGTTCGTTTACCACCACCAGTTGGTCCGTGAAATATAATATTTGGTATTTTGTTAATTTCCAAGAACCTATCCAGTGTGTGTTTTATAGGATTATGTATATCTAAGTTCATTATAAATATATACTAAATATAAACAGTTGTATTTAATATATTAATATATTAATATATCAAACGTCATTTATGACCAGCTCTGTAAACTTTGTGCATATGGATTTCTCTTGAATGCATCCAATATGTCTGGTTGAATACGGTCACACCCACTCCCCGTATCATTATACGCTTGGGAATTTAACTTTCCGTGAGTTTCGGCACTTGGAATGATAGATGTTCCTGTGCTGGGAGTCCACAACCTATTGTTACACCGGTCATCATCTAGCTTGGCAATACATATATTGCTTTTCTGATTAAACATTTGCGTCCCACCGTGATTTGGGCGATTCTCATATGTTTTGTTGGGATTATTTCTCTGATTATATGCGGCTTCATACGAAGAATTATTCACACATACAGCGGGACCCGCATTTCCGTCATATGAACACCCGGTGGTATCACGCTGAACATGAACAGGTGTTTGGTCATTTACCAAATATCCTCCGGCGCCTCCATCTTGTTGATTATTCATATTTAAATGATTATTATCCAATTTATTTTCTGTCATTTCCCGAATAGTAGTTCTTGTTCTGTCTGCTGGGTTATATACGGGTTGTCTCGAAACAGACGAGGACGCATTCCCACTTGGGCGCATCGATCCGATAACATTTTCTTTTCTAGACGGGCGCAAAATATCCATTATCGGCGCGGTAATCGCTTTCATCGCGCCTTGCACAATCCCATATGGACTTTCTACGCGAGTAGTTGCTCTATTATTTGGAAGATTCGCATACGACCTCATCCCATAATCTCCGACGGTCGCATCTTTTACACCGTTTGCTCTAAGATTTATTAAATGATTTGCTTTTAACACCGCGCGAGACGGCGCCTCATATTCTCCCTTAACATATGTGCTGTCATTCTCTCCCCCGGCCCCGAAATATGAACAAGATGTAGATGGACGGTTCACGTGACTAATTACTGCTTGTCCTCGCGTCGGCTGAGCCTTTTCTGCACCAGTTGTAGTAAACCAGCGCTCGGGACCAACCTTATAGTAGGTGTCTGGCAATTGTTTCTCAACGCGGCCTTGTTGAACAACTGTTGCTCCGTCTTTAATAAATGAGTTTGCCGGACCCTCGTGTCCAGATAACCCAAACGATAGCTTAGGATTTGTTTTTGTGCGCAGTTGGTCAACGTTTTTTGGAGCCCAGCAGTCTCGGGACTCCATTCCAGAATTGAAGCCGGCTCCGGGGTTTTTATTAAATCCTTTGTTTAGTCCAGGAGCAACGTGTTCCTCTTCCCACGGCTTAACGTTTGCCATACGAGAACTAGGATTTACTCGAGACTGGAGAAAATCGTTAGCGTTTGGAGCACCGTTCGCGTGCTGAAAGTTTGACTGAGGTTTAAATAAAGGAGCTACTTCTTTTTTACTAAAATGCTGAGACCCCTGTCCTTGCATATTGTCTAATATACTTTCTCCTACATCAGATGAGCGGGTTGCTCCCCTAACCTTCGACCCGAAAAACGGCTGCATATTATTATGTTTAAAGTTTTCCTTATTAATTTTATCGCCGGTAAGAGACATTGTCGCATCTCGCCCACTTCCAACACTTCCCGGCGGATTATTCGCAGATACTTCATTATGAATATCTTTGTGGTAGAATTTATCGGTTGCCTGCTGACCGCTCATATATTTCTTTATATTATCGGCATTTATTTCTGCAGTTGTTGGGTAGTTTAGAACGGGTTGGGGGGGATTAACTCCGGGCAAAGCGTTAACGTTTTCACCCATATTAACAAACCCTTCTCTATTTGAACACGCGGAAGGGCGATCATTTTTATCATTTTCGGAAGACATTATATACAATCCTCCTAATGCTAAAATAGGTATTGCAATCATTGCCATTATATAATAGGTTCATATATATTTAATTTATGCATAAAATATTAATTGTTATTAATACACGGAGCTCCCGGAATAAAATAATCCTTTTCTAAAATGCGGGTGCTTAAATTATTCTTAAATGGTATATTTACATTTTCTTGTGGATCCATCGGCAATATACTCCATTTCGTTTGTTCTAAATCTCTCACAGTCCACGCTGGATGGGTCGCTCTCGGCTGTTCAGTTATGGGCGCGATACTAGGATATTCGACCCTTTTGCTTTTAACTGCATTATGTCTATAATCGTTTACATCTTCTGCGTCTCTTGTTACTTTTCTAGTTAAACCTAATAGGTCACTCTCTAAATTAATGGAGTTTGTTTGTAAATTGGCTCCCCACTTTTGCATTCGTATATGAGGGTCTTCCATAAAGCAGGGCTTTGAACCATTCCCTGGAACATTTAACATATATCTTCCGGTATCAGTTGCTTCCTGCACTTGTTTTTCTACACGGCAAGGGTCGTCGTGAAAACGGGTAAATGACATATATATATCTCTTACATTATATATTCTTATAAATCATCTATTTAATTTAATCTTCCTAATTAGGAACGGGAAAAGGTCTCTGATTATTTTCCATAATTAATGGGCTCGGCATAATTAGGGGTGCTCTTTGAAAAAACTGTTTTGACGGGAGTTTCTTAAGATATGGCTGGACTGGCTTTTGTGGCGAAACAAGATTAGATGAGTTTATTCCGAATAATGCTGACTCTATCTCGATCGGATTGTGCGATAAAACGTCACGAGGAAGATGGCTTGGCGTATAACCCACACAGGGAATCGCAGGGTCTAAACAGGTTCCGTATTGAGAATGTTCGTAAAACTTGTATCTTACCATTCCGCGAAAAGAGGCCTGTTGCAAACAATAATCACTAGAACTATTAATATTTCTCGTAGACGTCATATTATTATATGACTATATATTTTTCAATAACATATTTTTATTATCTTCGCGAATATTTCCATCATTTAGTATATCGCAAAAGCACTTGTGGGATAAATCAAACAGGTCATACACAAATAATAATTTAAATAAATCTCGATGGTCGTCTCCTAAAAATGCAAGCATCCCTTTGAACTTTTTCGTTTCTTTTATTTTATTTATTATTTCCACCATATCTTTATTTTTCGATATTTTGTCAAACAAATCGGTTGAATCTTTCTCAATTGCCGTGTCGTCCCAGTTATTAAGTCCAAATGCTTGTAAATATTGTAACCGATATGCATCTTCACTTGTCTTCTCACTATGGGATTTATATGTGCAGATAAAATCGTGAATATACATTATAAATAATTAAAGGCATTTTTTTATACTCTTAATTAATTAGTAAATAATTTAGTTTCTGCTTGCATTATCGCGAGTTAAATCTCTGGAAGGAAGTCCACCCCTGATCCAACCATCTGCCGCCGAACTTTCGCAAAGATTTTCTGGGTTAGAAATAGTATTCTTGAGTGAATCAATCATAGGCGTGTTTCGGTAACCCATATGACATATCTCGCTCGAAGGATTTGCGCTTTTTCTGTTATTCGCTAAATCCCCTTGCAATAGCTTTGATTCTAAATCGGGGTTTCCTTTTCCTCTTCCTAAAAAGGGGACTGTTGCGTATGGGCGCTGATTTAATGTTATCCTGCATTCCGGTCTAGTTAATTTTGTAATAGATAGGGCAGAGTTGTTGTCGATATTACATCCGTTTATCCCCACCTGGTGACTTCCGTTGAAATTCACATTTGGCTGACTAGTTGCGAACTTAATCGCGCTTGACATCGGACAAGACTGTCTGAAATTATCTAATATGTATGTGGAAGCTTCGGCGTTTTGAATATTTCTCTGACTAATTCCACAGCGGTCATCTCCTATTCTAGATTGGCCATAAAATGTATAATCGTGCGTTGAAGCCATTATATATTGCATAAATATATTATTTTATTTAAATAATATCTTTATTCTGATGTCCATCTATGGGGCGCGCCTCTCGTGCAAGCGAGTTCGTGTCCTTCTTTACACGACACCATATCCCCATAACACCACTCTGCAAATGATTTCTGGTCGTTTGGTATTTGGGTATTTGCCGTCGAATACCATTGTCTCATCGATCTGTCAAATGTAAAATTATCTCCTAAATCATGAAACAGTTTATCCTTTATAGACGGGTCTCCGAAGTTTCCCGCTACAAAATCTTTTACATCATTATCAATAGTTGAAACAACGCCCTTGTTAAATGATGGCGCAGCTTCCTTGCGTGTTGGATTATCAATTATTTCTGCTGGCAATACATTCATTAACGGGTTCTTCTTAGATGGCATTGTATGAACAGATGAATCTATTACAGGTGCAGGTTGGGAACCGGCAAATCCTTCTTTTGATTTTTTTGTTTTAAAAAAATACAACATAACAATGCAAAGTATTGTTACAGCGCCGGTAATTAAAATCTGCATTTTATTTCCTATGAAAATACCTGTTAGCGTTAAAAATAACACCAGCCTCGTAATCGCATTTAATTTTTCACTAAACCGCATATTTATACTTGGCCAAACTTCTGCAATATATTCTTTTTTAAATAAAACATTTGGGTCAGTTATCCAAAAAGGAGCAGCCATTTATATATATATATAGTCGTTTTATTTTTTCTTTCTTCTCTTCTTTTTATTACCCCCAGAAGGGGGTTTTAATGTTTTTTCATATTTTTCTCCCGTTCTAAAAACGGTCCTCTCCACTTCTCCCGTTGGGGTCTGCGCTGTGGGGGTCTGCGTGCGAGTGGTCTCGCTTGGGCGAAGAGGATGCGACGAAGAGGACGAAGAAGAGGACGAAGAAGAGAACGAAGAAGAGGACGCCGCCGCGGCTGCACGCCGCTGGTCCAATTTCTCCTTCATCCTCTCCCTCTGTTTCGCTACTTTCATATTCTTAGAAATATTGTTTCTCATCGCGTTCATATCCATCTTTCCTCCCGCTGCTCCCATTCCCCCCATTCCCATTTTACCAAACATCTGTTGTAAGTTTCCCATACCCGGCATACTCTTCATCTTCTCCATCATTTCGCTCGCCTCTTGCAATAGCTCGCTCTCCTTTATATCTCCGGATTTCATTCTCTCGTCTAACTTAGACCCCACGTTTTTTACTAAAGACATTAATTTTGTTGGCTGATTGAAAAGATTTTTAAATACACTATCAACTGAACCGCCATCTGCCATATCTATATTAAAGTCTTTCGCTGTCTCTTCTGCAATATCTTTTGCAAGTTTTCCCAATTTACCGTTTAACATTCCATTAACGTGCTCGTGTAATTCTTCCGGGTCCGGCATATTTTGCGATGATTTATCATTTCCGTCTTTCTTATCTTCATTAAACATATCTTTCATATTTTTCATTGTCTCTTCTAACTTTTCTTTAAACTCGTCCTGGTTTATTGCCTCAAATAACTTTGCGGTATCTCCAAATGATTCTTCGTGCGAAAGCGAAGATACAACTGTAAATAGTATAAGCTGCAAATACTTCCACAGAGTATGCCTCGTTTTATCGCTAATATCCTGCTTCCATAAATATTTAAATTCTATTCCGGGTAAAAAGTCGGTTCTTATTTCTTCATCTCCAAACATCTCTTCGTTTTGGTATAATATGTCGAAAAATCTCTTGGGATATAGCGCTTCACAATACTCATATACCCTTTTCACAGACTCTTCGTCGTTTTCATTGCCCAATATAGCTTTTAGGTCTTCGTTTAAAGTTTCCCTTAGCTCGGGATAAGTTTTTAATATATCATTTAAAAAATCTAAAACTATTTTCTTAAAGTCTCTTAGAACTTCTTTGGGGTCTTTCGATGATTTGGGGTTTTCTTCGACAGGTGCATCAGATGGCTTTTCAGATGGCTTTTCAGATTCATCTTTGACAATATTCCCGTTAATATCCATATTATATTTACATAATCGTTGTTTTTTTAAACTCTATTTATATAAATCACATAATTTTAACAAATTGTTCAAATATTTCAATACATTATTTTTATCGGCGTCATTCATATTTCTAACCGGTTCGCGTATTATGTCTATTTTAGAAAGTATCCTGCGTGAGTTTTCATCCGTGATTTCATCAGTATAATTCTTTTCTATAAAAAACGATATATCATTATTTTTTATTTGTTTATGATATGGACCTACGACAGTCTCCTTGAATATGTTAATTATTATTTTAGGATTCGCCTTACGCATATTACGCAGCGCCTCCCGTCCAGCAATTATGTCTTTATCGCCGGGAAATACTCGAAGAATATCTCCAACAAAGTCGTCGAAGTGGTTATTAAATGTCTTTAATACGTAAGACGGAGATAATGCCGCCATTTCTGATAATAATAATAATAATGTTTTTTTTTTAAATATTATTATTATAAATATATATTTTAACTATTAAGATATATCACTATTTCTCTCTTGCTGTAATTTATCTAAGGAAACTCCTTTAATTGTATTTGCTTCGTAATTATCAGGCGGTGTCTCGATTGAGTTCTCCTCCGAATGAACCGACGTGTAGTGATGTAGCTGACGCATCCCCCCTTCTCCCTTAGCAGACATTGAACTAATATCTTGATCTAAAAAACTAAAATTATCTGATGTAACGCCGTGTCCCAAACCTCCAAGAGAAAATGCGTTGGGTTCTGAATTATTTTGAGCCGCCTCTTGCATAACATTTTTCTTTGGCATAATGTGATGGGTTATTTCGTCGCCAAATAAAACGTGATGTCCCTTATTTAATAATAATAGGGCCGGGACTTTTGTGACCGTCGGAGGTAATAATACCTCGTCGCCCTTCTCTAATACAATATAACACGCGCCATTTTTCGAAATCCTATTATCTATGCAAATAAAGTGCATTTTTTCACTAGCGGGACTCTTACTAATATTCTGAAGCATACTTTTGCATTTTTCGCAAAAATTACTGTAATATAAAATACAACTCATATAAATACTATAAATACTATCATTTATATTTATTTCGTTAAAAATTGATTTAAATTTTAATAAATGATTAAATATATAATTATGGATCCTAGAGTATCAGATATTGCTTTTGAAAATAGCAACCTCACGTTTAAAGTATCTAACATTAATGTCAGCCTAGCGAATTCCCTTCGCAGAATAATTCTTTCCGAAATCCCAACCGTTGTGTTTCGAACAGCACCGCACGCTAGGAATAATTCTATTATTTCAATAAATACAACCAGGCTAAATAATGAAATTATTAAACAGAGGTTGGCGTGTATCCCCGTCCACATTACCGATATCACATTTCCTATCGAAGATTATATTGTTGAATGCGATAAGAAGAACGAAAGCGAAACAACCCAATATGTTACCACCGAAGACTTTGTTGTTAGAAACGTAAAAACCGACACTGTTCTTTCCGCCGCCGAAACACGGAAGATGTTCCCGCCAGACCCCATCACAGGTGACTTTATCGATTTTGTTCGCATCAGACCCAAGCTATCTAAAACTCTTGACGGCGAACATCTAAAAATGTCGTGTACGCTTAGTGTTGGAAAAGTTCAGGAGAACGGCTCGTATAATGTAGTGTCAACTTGCAGCTATCGCTCGACAATAGATGTTGTTCGGAGGACAGATATTTGGTCTGGGAAGGCCAAGGAATATAAAAAGGGAGGGAAGTCTGCTCCGGAAATTGAAGATATTAAAAACGACTGGCTCCTTCTAGAAGGAAAGCGCATCACTCTCCCGAACTCATTTACATTTATTATAGAAAGCGTTGGAGTATTTGCACCAATGAAAATCGTTGAGATGGCGTGCAGCGTGATGCTTAATAAGGTAGAAAAGTTCTCAGAAGATATCCAGACAAAAGAGAATATGATTGTTCCGTCAAAAACAACTATGGAGAATTGCTATGATATTATTCTTGAAGGCGAGGATTATACGCTCGGTTGTGCTCTCGAATATCTACTTTATGCATCATACTATGATACCCCGGCCGATTCTAATAAAATTTTGACATTCTGTGGATTTACAAAGCCCCACCCACATATTGACGTTAGCATCATTCGTATCGCATTTAAACACAATACCGATAAGGGGGAAATTCTAAATTACCTCGGGAATGTAACAACAAAAGCATTGGAGATTTTCAACTCACTTAAAAAGGACTTCACGGCAGTTGCATAATAAAATTATTATATATAATGTTTTAACGTCTTTTATTTCTGTGTCTCTTATTTCTGTGTTTATTATTTTTACGCGTATAATCTCGACGAGTATGACGAGTTTTTTTCTTTCTCATTTATTTACAAACGTTCTTATCCACATACAAATTGATTTGGATAAGAAATTTACACCGCGCCGGATACGCATAATACATAAATCCTTTTTCATTTATTCATTCATTTTTTATCAATATTACGCTTTGGGAAATTTATAGAAAACATTAATTTTGCGGGGGGTAGTTCATCAACATACGCAATCACTCGAGCCTTAGATATATGTTTATTCTCGTCTCGCAGGGACTCCACATAAATTCTATGTAGAAGGAACATATGTGTTCTATACTGTACCGGATATTCGATGAGAGGTTTTGTCTTTTTTATGTAACACATAATATAATTTGTGTGCAACTGTTTAGTGAACTGGTCAACTTGGTCGCGGAAGATATCAAACTGTTGGGCAGATTGATTGAAAAACTCTAAATATTTGAATACATTCCCCGCTTTCCTCAATTCTAAGAAATGATACTGGAGCTTCGGCTGGTTACCTCGAAGACGACGAACCGTCTCGTATTGGGGGTTTCTAATCTTGCTTCGATCTCCTGTAAGGTCGTTCTTTACGATTACACCCATCGTTGTATAGTCCGTATTTGCGCCAGCCCACAGTTCGCGTAGTTCGTCGTAATTATTGAAGTGCACCTGCATTGGGAATAAAACTCCTGTGCCATCAAAAAGGTTTTTCTGGATATTGCGAGGCACCTCTGTTACTGTAAGTTCCTCGTTGTTTATTTTATAGCAACCCACGAGGAAGATTTTCTTCTCTGTGAATTGGGTAACAATCCTATTATTAGGATGTTGCATTACAAAACTATAGCTATACTCTTTTGACAAATCGTCAAAATCCAAATCCAGACTGGCCGCCGCATCCAAAAACATATAACGAAATGTATTCCCTTCATCCTGGTTCTCGTCTCGGAAGAAAACACACCTGGCGCCAATATTGCTTTTTGTACATACCTCCCAGTCACCATTAGACTCGTCAAAAAATACATTTATCATTGTGCCCTCTATAAAATCCTCTGCTACACAGTTTTGTCGGTCATTTGATGGTTCCGCGTTTTTACTAGAAAATACATCCATACTTACTGATTTAGGTGGAGAAAACCCTACAATCTTAGAGCCTTTTAGAATAACGGACCTAAATAACCCAAGCGAATCTGTATTATCCTCGGTTAGTGCCGATTTAATATATTTTAAAATATGGTAGTCTCCATTTTCATTCGTGTATTTTGTTAACTTGATGCTTGCCTCTTCGAATTTTTTCCCGGCGGCGGTAGGGTCTGTGGAAAGTGAACTGACCAATTCCATAATATTACAATTCTCCAGTTTAGTAAGATTATATACGTTATCCATAATAGATTATAACACTAGATTACCTTTAACTTGTTTAGAAAGTTTCATAAATGTTTCGTTTTGGATAAAAACTTTCGTTTTGCATAAAAATTTCTACTGTATGTATAAGATAATGGCCCATAATGATTTACATTTACAATTAGGCGATATTATAGAAATAATAGCCCCGGAAGATGAAAAACTACACGAAAAGAATTTTTTTATAAATTATATTGATAATAATGAGATAGATTTATTAGACGACGATGGTTCTATAATACTTATGATAGGAGAGGATAAATCGTTGCGTAACGAATCAATAACTGAAATACGTTTACTAGACCGTGCATCTGAACAAGGATATTCTAGACAAAATGGATTACTTCCGGATACGTGGATTAATGTTTATTTAGGAGGAGAAATTCCGGTTGTTGTTACGGGAAAAATAACAAATTTAGAAGAAGACCAAATCGAAATTACAAGCGTAGAGGAAGGGTCCGAGCCAATATATATTGACTTCGAATACAAGGGAGTTCCCAAAGATATTCCTATTGACAAAATAGAAATTAGAGATCCGCCGGAGCATGCATCGCAGGAGCATGCATCGCAGGAGCATGCATCGCAGGAACATGCATCGCAGGAACACGCATCGCAGGAACGTGAAGGAGAATATCGCGATATCATAGATTCGCCCGAAGAACAGGATATGGGAAAAATTATACAAGATAAGATATTCGACGCCGACCAGTTTAAATTTGGCGATGAATTAGATGAAATATCTCAAATTATAGATGTTGCTGATGAAAATAAGAAGTTTAGCATAGATAAACAAACAGGAGATATATTGGACGACCTATTGGCCGACATACCAAACAAGCAGAGGACACCAATGGTTCTTAATCATATACATACTTTAATAGAAAGATATGTCCAGCTTAGAGAGAAATTCTCCACATTCGACGATTATAATAACGTAGATGGATTTATTAAGCGCGGACCGGAATACAAGCCTCTCGCAAATGTTCTAAAAGAACAGTCACATAAACTATATTGGATTCTACCCGTGGTAAAATGTAAAAAACATATTTACGACATAGATGCCCCCGAGTCGACCGACGGAATGGGTGTGTCGCATATGGACCTGTCTGTTACTCGCGCAAGGGAAACAGAACTAATTAACTCTTATGAAGATAACACCATCGCCGGAGAGAATAGATATTATGCTCTTATAAAAGGATTAAACAAATTCTACACGCCTTTCGATGAACCAGACAATAGAGACACCCTGTTAACAACGCAAAGGGTGAATGCAAACGTGTTGTCCGTTGTAGAAAACTTAGAGAATTTCGAATCGACCGTTTTTAAAAATAAAGACATACACGTAAAACGCTTTTACACACAGGAATATAATGTGGGGATAAACACTATTAAATATACTAAAAACAAAGGTGGTCGTGGTGGAGTAGAATTAACGAATCATAAATTAACGGAGAGCGACCCTATGTCAATAAAATCATATATAACGTTGCCAGAATCGGCCGTTTTATTTTCTCATATAAACCTTCCTACTACGAATATAATGACTCGTGCAAATTTAAATAGAAGTTTTCTCTCTTATTGGAGATTATTAACCGAACGAACAGACATATCCACGAGAATAATATCAAGATTGGACAGACCCGGTGTTATGGGAGACACCTTTCTGAATAAATTTACGGAACATCTCCTAGACGAAGATGTTCAAGACCCAGACAAATACGAAAAATTTTTAAAAATAATGGTCCCTACTACGGCGAATCTATTTGAGCTAATTAAAAATAATATAACCGACAATTTGTCTATTCACGGTATTTTGAAATATCTAGAACCATTTATGATATACAAAGAAGACCTTACATATGCACACTACGCAGAGTTTAACAATTTTATCGCGGCAGGTATATTCCAATATAAAAAAACCTTCGTCGAGAAGAGAGACAAAATGGTAAAAACCCTACATAAATTTCGCACAGAAGAACCGGATATACCTTATCTTTTAACAATTTTGTCGGAAGAGGAAAAACTCGCAATGCTTACTCTATATGGGCTTGAAAACTCCCCGGCCTTAACAAACCACGCCTTCCTCAAATATATATCGGAGATAGACAACTCAAACTATTATAATACCCTCCTGGCGAAAACGAGCTTTTCTTTAATGGTCCCTTATGCGACCGAGCAGGTTAAACGATTAGACGAGCTATCAAAATCTGCGTCTCCCGCGTCAGACCAATCGGACGCGTCGCCTGCAAGTTTATCGGGTGCAAGTTTATCGGGTGCAAGTTTATCGGGGGGTGGTTTATCGGGTACTCGCGCGGAGGATTCAGCCGAACCCAGTGAATGCGAACCACGCGTGCTGGCTAAAAAATATTTGGCGATTGATGAAATGACGGAGGATAACGACAAGGCTATTTATTTTGATAAACAATACGACAAAACATATTACGAATTAATAACCGAATACAAAAAATACATTTCGGATGCAACATTATCTCTCCAGGATAAGATTCTAATACTGACTAACAAACTAAAAGACAGCGTAGGTCTATCGACATATAACGCAACGATAGAAGCAACCGCCCTTATTGAAAAGAAAAGGGAAGTGCGAGAGGGGAATTTTTGCGTAGTAGTAATCGACGACGAAGATACAAAATATTTGTACTATAAAAGGGTTGGTGGCACTTGGGAACGCGACACAACAATTACCGGTGATGTGTTTTCAGATAAATCAAAAACGTTTTGTAATTTATCGCAAAATTGTATTGATATTAAAAATACGTGCGAAACACTAGAGAATAGCGAAAAGATAATTAAAAATAAAAATCTTATCATGATTGTCAAGGAGTTTGATGTAAATATGCAAGAGGGTCTTGAGGAAATTAAAAAGAAAATAGAAGCCCGGCTTTCACTATATTCCTTGAGGCTTCCCAAATTAATAAATCTTCAAAAAACTTTTCTTTATAAGTATAATGACCAAAAATACACGATGGGTATTGGCGTTGAGGAATTTGAAGGAACGGTTTCACCCTATATTAAAATAAGAGATACTATATTGGGCTTCCCCGACTTTTCGCAGAGACAAAACTTCATTTTACAGTTCGACGCAAAATATGCGCGCCCGGCAAGCAAAGGAGAAGACAATTGGTGGAAATACTGCATAGAAACGAATGTTAAATTACTTCCCACGTTTATACTAGAGTTGGCCTCATCGTTTGTAGAGGGGAATGACTATATGACGACGGTTAAGAAAATATGCAAACAACAAGGCACATATAGTGACGACGGGGGTTCTTGGGTTGACAAACATAGCGGATATTTTATTACATATATTAAGTTTGATGAAGAGGAAGGATATGATGAAGGTGGATTCAAGCAGGTAAGTCGTGATGTTTTAGAAAAGGACGCCGGAGCGTTTGTAATGCAAGAAACGCGGAAATCTATAGAAGACAAATACACAAACCCCATCACCAAAAAAATATATAATGTAGTGACCACAATGGCCGATTATATGGATATTGCAATTGAACCATACTTACCGGGGATTATACACGATACCTTGCAAAAATTAAAGGTTAATTTACCGAATAAAGAGCAGGCAGAAAAAGGCAAAAAGGGAGCATATGCGAAACAGGTTAACTCATTGCTAATAATGCTTTCCATGTGCTATTTTCTTATTTCTGTACAAACAAGTATTCCATCGTTAAAACCGCGAAAGGGTTTCCCCGGATGCAAGCTGTCTTTTTCAGGCTATCCCTTGCACGGCGAAGAAGACCTTACAGGAATCTCGTATATTTCTTGTGTTCTAAAGAAAATTAGTAAATCAGCTACCTCCCCTTGGAATGCCGTGGCGAAACAAAAACTGGAAAATATTAATATAATTATTAAAAAAATATTGGACGAATACGTTTTGATAGACAGGCACATTCTAGATAAAATAAATGCAAAATTAAAGTATCTTTCGAAAAAACCGGAGGATGCGATACCGGCGGACCGCGACATTCGACAGTGGCACACATTTTTGCCGCCACTCAACCAGATTGAGTTAGGTGTTACTGAACCCGTGACAAAATTATTTGAGAAGGAACTATTGTCCGACTTTAAAAAAGGCACTTCTTCGCAGTCAGAAAAGCTTCTTGTTTTGCAAAGTAAATCTATATACTTCTCAATACACATTCAGAAGCTAATCAATAAAACAATTAAAGAGTCGGCAGCCATTCTAACAAATAATACAGGCGTTCCATATTTGGTAAATTCGTGTTGCGATGACGGAACGATAAACACCGTTGATTATTTAATAGAGAAAGAACCCGATATCAGAATATTAAATAAAAGAGTTGAAAATATAACATATAGTTTGCGAGAGGTAACAACGCTAACCAAAGCAAACATATTATTTTATCCGACGAACACCAAGCCGATGCCCCTCCCCATTTCAACTGAATTTTCAGAAGAAACAATATATCAATCGTTTATAGCATATTGCAGATTTAACACATCGATTCCGATAGAAGAGGAACTCCGCGCGATTTGTCTGGAAAAACCGGAGGGGATAGCCGACAAAGAAACATTACAGGACAAAATTCGCGCGCTAAAACAAGAGGGAAGGAATTATACTATAGAAGACCTTCATATGTTAATTACCATTATAAACAAAAGAAATACTGTGGATATACAGTTGCAAAATGTGGCGGAGGATAACATTCTTTCTCTCTACGACTTGGTAAACAGCCTCGTCGAGTATAGAACAGAAGCTGTTCCCGGTAAATTTTTAACAGACCTTTCGTCCCTCCTCGAGATGTGTATAAACCAAACTCCAAATCTTAAATATTATGAAACGGCCCCATATGGAGATATGATAGACTATCTGGTATTATCTAATTCTAATATGAGAATGGAGATAAACAGATTTATAACAAGAAATACTAAAAAAAAGAATAAAGATGTCGCCTCTTGCATAGATTCCATCTCTTCGTTTAATGTATTAGGGAAAACTAGATTTATTGACGGCTTCGACGAAACGACATTCAAGCAGTTAGATTTTATTAAAAATACGATACGCCTAATAAGCGACGTATTCCCCAATATTATTATAAATAAGGTGAATCCGTGTGGGTCAGGATGTAAAATACCAAAGCACTGGAAGTTATCAGAATTCCACAATAGAGATATGGTGAATATACTTGGAAAATTCTATAAAAACTTTAATAGTCTATTCGACGATGAAACAGTTACTACTGTGATGAAAGAATCACAGCGTCTAAATAAAACGATTTATAAGCTTGTCGAAAAAACTCTTTATTATTCAGATAACGGAAACGTGCACACAGACGGTAGCAATATATTTAATGCAGAATTATGTGTTATGCTTCACGAATATTATTTATTGAGCACATTTAGCAATATAATATCCTCGATGGACGGTATAACCGAGTTTAACATTAAATCGCGGGATGATGATTTCGATGCGATGGTGGAAGATGACAGTTCCCTAGAACAACAGTTGATGTCGGGTGATATTGAAAATAAACAAGGGAGGGTCGCTGCTCTTTTATCAACTTTCTGCACGATTATCGTGGAAAACAAAAAGGTAATAGATTATAATTATACTATGTTAATGGACCGAGTGCATCGTGCGAAGGAGAGGGAGAAGGATGGGATTACCGATTATTTGAAGGCGATGACGGACGAAGAGAGAGAAATCGAAAGTTTATTTAAAAATCAAAAATTGGAAAAGTGGAGCACCGGACTGCAGAAAGGTTTCAGAAATTATGATGGTAAAACATATGATAGTGAGCGGAGTGCAATGGAAATGCAGGCGATTGCGGAGCATAAATTGGGTGAAAATAGCGTGGTAACCGAAATGAACAAGGATATTTTTATGATGGACTTAATGGAACAAGAAGCGATAACAGAAGAAATAGAATCCGCGGAATATTCTTTACAACACTTAGCAAATGACGACGATTATGGTGATGGCGACGGAGATGAGGGATATTAAATAAATAAATAAATAAATTAACATTAAACTTTATCGTGTTTAATGTTAAAAAAAAATCCTATGTATATTATAATGGATCCTCGTTTTTTTCAGAACAATATTGTAGCAATCGCAATATCTATATTTATAACATCCTATACGTTTATTGTTATGATTAAGCCACACTTTTTATATAATAAAGACGGAAGCTTGAGAGAATTCGGAGTTGGTTTCAAAAAGAAAACCGTCGTCCCAGTTTGGCTGTTGTCTATAATGTTGGGTATACTGTCATATTATTCTATATTGCATTTATCGGCATTGCCAAAATTACTTCTTTGAAGCCGCGGCCGCCTGAGCTAGCTCTGCGAGGGAAGCGGCATTTTCGGCGAGAAACTTAGTGTTTTCGCAAATCTTTGCAGCCTCTGCCTCTAATTTCTCCGCATTTTTAGATGCAGCAATACTTAGCTTTTTAGTTTCTAGTGCAGACATTGATAGAGCCAGTATAGATTTGTTCGTATCTCTCTCTAGACGCTGCAGTTTAGTTAAATCACTCATATATTAACATTTACAAAATATTATTGTCCTGAGAATTTCATTTTTGTGGAACTGTTGGATTCTTCTTCCGACTTTTGCTTTTCAGCAGTTGACTCATATGCTCTCTCTTCTTTTTTAATGTCTTCTGTTGTAGGAGAACACGTTACAGTAACTAGATAATTATATCCTACGGCTATAACCAGAGAACCGGTTAATATATACCAAACATACTCACCTACGATCTCCTTTAGTTTCACCAATTTCTTAAATCTATGTTTGAGGGATGCTTCGTCTACACCTTTACTTTTTACACTTCTAAGTGCTGCGGTTTCCTTCCAAAAATTCTCGAAATTTTCGTTAGTAACTTCGTTTATTAGTATAGATTGGTCAGAATAAATATATGCTAAAGATTCTTTAACAGACTTTGCGTCCTCGTCTCTAGAATGGTCTTCTCCAGGAGGGAATATTTCGCTCATAAGCTTCTTTGCGCCAGTAAACTTCACAAGTGCATAGCCAAACGTGTTGGAGAATGGCGCCTTCCAACCGGGATACATCTCAAGAACAATCATAATAATACTAAACATCATTACCCAAGGGACAACAGTTACGATAAACGCAAGTCTCCAGTTTGAAGATTTGCATATAGCAGTAACTATATTCATATTTATTAAATAATGGCCGACGATTATGGTAATCACATAACATAGTGTTGCTACTCTTAAATTATTAGTTTCTATATTATACTTTACCACAGCATATAGAGTTGTCGCGATAAAAAAAAACAACATGCTTGGTTTTGGAACTCCGTTATCATTTTTATCCACCATTATAGTTAATATGCATAATATTTTTTGAAAAAATACCAGTGTTTATTAATGAATGCTCCATCACTAACTGAACCAGGAATACATTACTATATTGGCGGGTCTCTTAAAGAATGCAGAAAGTTTAAAGATAAATATATTACTTTGCTATTCAATTTAGGAATGATAGCCTTATTTATTATTTTTTTCGGGTCGATATTAATGTACCGATATAACGGAAATATATCCCCCGCCGAGATTGACTTAAGGAATAGAAAGAAAAAGGAATATATTATTTCAAAATTAAACCAGTTAGGAGAGATTAAGCAAAAAAAAAGTATGATTACAGATATACCAATGTGGAATAACAACCCCGATTTAGATGTTATACGTAGATAAATATAAGTTTTTATATATATATGGATGAGTCTGTGAAAGAAGCTATACACGGTTATTATAAATTGAAACATAAATACGACGAGACAAATCAGAGGAAAAAAACGCAAATATTGGGTAACCAAAGTTTGGCGGCTCGGGATAAGAAGCAAAAATGGATGCAATATAAGCGAAAATGTGTTAAATGTGGAGCTGTCGGGGGTACAACATTTACCAATAGTAAAAATATATTATCTGCTACGTGCAACGGGGAGCGACATTGTGACCTTAATATTAAAATTAACAGAGGAT
>Ga0114995_10000382_pt1 | contig 30479 bp, 27 predicted proteins | sample ArcticOcean_MG_C_11_FD_87038 | JGI IMG/M metagenome (GOLD analysis project Ga0114995, IMG submission 87038) | Marine microbial communities from western Arctic Ocean - ArcticOcean_MG_CB2_154 | ecosystem: Environmental > Aquatic > Marine > Oceanic | place: Arctic Ocean: Canada Basin | collected... | reverse complement strand
TTAATTGTCCATTTGGCGAGTAGTGAGCAGGTGTTGGATTGGGCGACAGTCTTTCCACCATTGGCACAAAAGTTAGCCGCTGCTTTCTGGCCGGGACCATTGACCATCGTATTGCCAGCAAAAGAGTCGGTTTCTAGTATTGTACGAGCAGGCGAGCCGACGGTTGCTTTACGCGTGCCAGCACACCAAATCGCACAACAAGTATTGCAACAAACAGGCCTGGGCTTGGCTGCACCATCTGCCAATAAATACACACAACTCAGCCCGACAACGGCGCAACATGTGGCTAATGGCCTAGGAAGTTCAGTGCCTGTATTAGATGGCGGAGCGTGCCAAGTGGGCATAGAGTCGACTATTGTTGCCATTGATGGCGACCAATGGCGATTGTTACGTTTGGGAATGATCTCTGAAGTGCAGGTCGCTTCAGTGGTTGGCGCTCAGTATAAACTACCAACTTTACAAGACGATAAACCTTTGCCTAAAGCACCAGGCCAGCATTTGCTGCATTACTCACCGAAAACACCTGTGAAACTGTTTGCGTCGAGAGCGGCCTTATTGCAGGCGGCAGAAGATGCAGATTGTGCCGCTTTGTTATTAGGTGAAGGAAAGGTTGTCAGCGGCAAGACGTTTAATTTACCTAATGAGCCAGTTAGTTTTGCGGAACAGTTGTATGACACTTTGCACCAGATGGATGCGCTAGCAGTGGCTATATTACTGATTGAAGCGCCACCCCGGCAGCCAGAATGGTTGGCGATTCATGATCGATTAACGCGCGCATCACATAAACTTAACTAAAAACTACTTGTCATCAACGACAAAAGCGAGTAATTTTGATAGTACTGGGTAGTGATATTTGGAGTTCGTTATGGATAATAAATATGGTTTAGGTAGTGCCAAAGTAGCACAGGTTAAGCATGATGAAAATCACGAGGATGTTGTGGTACACCCCACGGAATGCAAGTCCTGTGGCAGTAATGAGTTGTCATTAAGCCCGACAATGCAGGATCACCTGTGCAGCGCATGTGGTGAATGGCAGAATGATGTCCCAAAAGGGTACTCTACAGGCCGTAGTAGCGATTACTGAAAACTATCGTTGCAGGCTAATGTGTTTTTTTCGGCGCATCCAAGCCCTGCTGTAGCAGCAGGATGTTTAGGGTGTAATGATAAAGTTTGCTCAAAATACTGTTTGGCCTTGTTAAAATTCCCTTTTTTTTCTTCAGCAATGCCGGCGTAATAATAGGCTTCGGCAGACTTCGGCTCTGCTTGCATCCATAACTGAGCAATACGATTTAGCTCACTCCATTGTTCATTTTTAAATGGCTGTACGACGCGCATGAAAAAAGGGCGCTTCTCTTCTGGGGCATCCCAAAATGGTAAAACATCAGTTTCCATTGATGTGATGTCAGGTTGTTTTAATAACGCTTTAATCCACTTCGCTGGGACGTTGTAATAATAAGCTTGTTTGCCAGGGCTTTTAAAAGTGCTAATAGCCAGCAATTTCCCATCAACATCAAAGACAGGGCTACCGCTAGCACCCATCACAAAAGATGCACTTGTTCTAATAATGGAGCTGTCATCATGTGGGTACAGCGCTTTGATTTTACCTTCTGTGTACTGTGGTTTTGGCGGGCCGCCAGGGAAGCCAATTGAAAAAATGTTTTGCTCGTAGCGTAAGTTTTCATAGTCACCAAACTCCACAGGTGTTAAGCCCGCATACTGAAACCGTAAAATACAGAGGTCATGTTTCCAGTCGGCCTTCAGAGCAATGGGTGTGTAATTATCCCCGTATTTGGTAATACTGACACCTGTGCTATTGGCTAATACATGACAGTTGGTGACAACTAAATCCTTGCTAATAGCGATGCCAGTGCCGACGCCATGACCACCTTTTTTAGTGCCAACATGCACTTTGACCACGGAAGCTTTAAGTCTAAAGCTGAGTTCGTCGCGTGTTTCAGCTAATAGACTGCTGTGCATGAAGGTTAATACTAAAAAAACAGTTAATAGGTGCATCGTGATTATCTCGTATTAAATAGAATGTAATGCAATAGACCTCAAGGTAAAGCAAGTGGTTCGAACTGTAAAGTGACTTGTGTTACAGAAATATTGCAAATTAATGAAAATAATTTTATTTTTTAACCATATAGGGGTGAAACAGACATTAAAGCCTTGTAGAATAGAGGGTTGAACAAACATCAAAGATAGTGAATTTATGATTATCAAATCAGAAGTTGTTGATTTAAACACCCCAACTGGGGTGATGCGCACTTATATCCACCGCCCAGCGCATGATAAAAAAGCACCTGCGATTTTGTTTTATTCAGAAATCTTTCATCAAACAGGCCCTATTGAGCGCGCTGCAAAATTGATGGCAGGCCAAGGCTATGCAGTGTTGGTGTCTGAAGTGTTTCATGAATTAAATCCGATTGGCACGGTATTGGGTTATGACGATGCCGGTCGTGACAAAGGCAATGCAGATAAAGCCGCTAAAGATGTGCAAGGTTACGATGCCGATAACCGTGCGATGATTGACTATGTGAAAACACAAGATTGGTATGATGGCAACTTAGGCGCAATGGGGTTTTGCATCGGAGGTCATTTGGCTTTCCGTGCGGCGTTACAGCCAGAGGTGCAAGCAACCGCTTGTTTCTATGCGACTGACTTGCATACGAATACGATTCCGAATCAACCTGGGCAACATAGCATGGAAAAGCTGGCCGATATTCAAGGCGAATTGATGATGCTATGGGGCAGACAAGATAACCATGTCGATACGGCTGGCCGTATGCTGGTGTATCAGAAATTAACGGAAGCAGATATTACGTTCTCATGGCATGAATTTAATGCCCAACATGCATTTATGCGTGATGAAGGTGATCGTTATGATCCGCAAGCAGCAATGACAGGTTACCAATTAGCCATACAAATGTTTAGTAACACCTTGAAGTAAAACTGAAAAAGTAGTAACAATCGAGTGCTTGAGCCAAAAGCGATAGCGCATTAATCATTTAAATTACCCATTTAAAGAAAGAGTATTGAGAAAATGAACGCAAAAAATTCTGATATTGGTCTAATCGGACTAGCAGTGATGGGGCAAAACCTTGTCCTTAATATGGCTGACCACGGCTATACCGTTTCTGTCTATAACAGAAGCCCTTCAAAAACACGCGACTTTTTAGCTGAGTGTAAAGAGAATGAGCCTTCACACGAGCGTGTGATTGGTCATGAAGACTTAGCTGCGTTTGTATTAAGCATTAAACGCCCACGTAAAATCGTTTTATTGGTTAAAGCGGGTAGCGCAACAGATTTAACCATTAATGCAATCCTTCCTTTCTTAGAAAAAGGCGATATCATCATTGATGGTGGCAATGCATTGTGGACAGATACCATCCGCCGCGAAAAAGAATTAAAAGCAAAAGACATCGAGTTTATCGGCTCTGGTGTTTCTGGTGGCGAAACAGGTGCACGTTTTGGCCCTTCACTCATGCCATCAGGCACACGTCAAGCTTGGGCATCTCTTGAGCCAATTTGGACAGCAATTGCAGCGAAAGTTGACCCTGAAACAGGTCAGCCATTAGAAGGCGGCGAGCCAGGCAAGCCTATCAAAGGCGGTTTTTCATGTGCTGAATATATCGGCCCTGACGGTTCTGGACACTATGTAAAAATGGTGCACAACGGTATTGAATATATCGACATGCAATTGATTTGTGAAGCTTACTGGTTAATGAAGCACTTACTCGGTATGAAATCTGATGAGATTGGTAAAATATTTGAAGATTGGAACAAAGGCGAATTATCTAGCTTCTTAATCGAGATTACAGCGGATATCTTGCAACAAAAAGATCCAATGTCTAAAGAGTTCTTAGTAGACATGATTCTAGATGCGGCAGAACAAAAAGGAACAGGTCAATGGACTGCAGCGAATGCGCTTGAGCTTGGTGCGCCAGCGAATGCGATTGCTGCTGCGGTTTATGCGCGTGGACTTTCTAGTGTTAAAGAGGAGCGTGTCGCAGCAAGTAAAATTCTTAAAGGCCCAACAATCACGCCAATTACGGACCCTAAAGCAAGAGTTGATGCGATTAACGCGATTAAAAACGCGCTTTATTGCTCAAAAATCTGTGCTTATGCACAAGGTTTCCAGCTGATTGATAAAGCACAAGTGGCTTACAACTGGAAATTGAACTTTAGTGAGATTTCTCAAATTTGGCGCGGTGGTTGTATCATTCGCGCACGCTTCTTACAGAAGATTACAGATGCATACCAATTAAACTCACGCTTGAAAAACTTAATGTTAGATCCATACTTCACTGAAGAAATCAGCAAGGGTCAAGAAGGCTGGCGTAAAGTGATTGCTTTAGCTGTGACGAATGGCGTGCCAGTACAAGGTTTTGCTGCTGCCTTAGCTTACTATGATGGTTATAGAAGTGCTGACTTACCAGCTAACTTGCTACAAGGTCAACGTGATTACTTTGGCGCACATAGTTATGAGCGTAAAGATAAACCACGTGGTGAGTACTTCCACCTAGACTGGCCAGAGCCAGGGCGTCCTCAAACCGCTATTAATTAATTAATAGCTTTTTGAAATTAAAGAAGGTAGAGAGGGTGACGATTGCCATCCTCTTTTTTGACTATTGAGTGCTAAACGCAGTCGCAGTTTGCTTCTAAAAACCGATTGAATAGATTGGTCTCTTTCAGCTTTAGTAAGCGACTTGTTTCTGTTTTGTTTGCTTGCTGTACTTTTGTTTTAGCAGCCACTTCATCTGAAGGTGTTTTGACTGGTTCTGCTTTATTAACAGTTTGTTTCATGGCTTTTCCTTTTGGGAGTTAAATGCGCTGAAATTTTGTTTCAGCAACATAGGTTCATACTTGAGTGAAATTTAACAAGATAGTTCATGGGCGTGAACAAAAACTTTAGGTAAATCAGTAAAGTGGTTAGATTTGATGGTTTTGTACATAAATCTATTGTGAAATAGGTACAAGAAGCTATCAATCATTGGTTATTTGCTTTCTTTAACGTTTGTAAAGAAGTGTGGCTGAATGCAGCTATGATAGTTAAAGCGTATGAATGTTTGATGGCTTAGAATAGAATATTTTAAATTAAAAATGGGTAGATAAGAGAATGACTGAAACGTATTTGTTTTCCGTACATGTGGAAACGGCATATTTAGCAGACCAATCTAGCGTAGAAGATGAGCGTTATGTATTTTCTTACACGGTCACTATTACGAATACCGGTAGCGTTGCGGCCCAGTTGATTAGCCGACACTGGCTAATAACCGATGCAGACAATCAAGTGAATGAGGTGAAAGGGCTGGGCGTCATTGGGGAACAGCCTTTGCTAGAACCTAATGAGCACTTTACCTATACTAGTGGCACAGCGCTAAATACTGCTGTTGGTAAGATGCATGGGCGTTATCATATTGTTGCAATCGATGGCACTGCATTCGAAGCTGAAATACCGTCATTTACCCTTGCCGCACCACGAGTGCTTCATTAAGAATGCCCTTAAATCATGATAAAAATTATATTACTGATCAGCATTATTTTAATGACAGCGGCATGTTCAAAGTCCGTTGTCAAACCAGAAAATGGCGCATGTAATTGCCCTCCAGCCGTTAAGCAACCAACAGAGATGCCGCCTGTTAAAAAGCCAAGAACAGAAAAGCCACCAGCAGATATTTCACCCTATTCATTATTAAAGCCTGCAAGCTGGCAAGATCTGGATGGTTTATTAGAGGATGATGTTGTAGCGGCATGGCCTGCGTGGCTGCAAAGCTGTACGCGATTAGGTAAAAAGGATGCATGGAAAGCCGCTTGCGATGCTGCCAGTGCAATGAAGCAACCTAATAATGCGCAGATTATTGATTATTTATCCAACCATTTTGATGTGTTCCGTGCTCAAAATGAAGATGGCACGACAACGGGGATGGTGACTGGTTATTATCAACCCTTGCTTAATGGTAGTCGAAAGCAATCAAGACAGTACTCACACCCTTTGTATCGAGTGCCTGATGACCTCATTACTGTCGAGTTAGCAGATGCTTACCCGCAACTGAAATATAAGCGAGTAAGAGGGCGGCTGTCTGGTAAAAAGCTTATTCCTTATCGTACGCGTGCAGAGATTGATGCAAATCCATCACCGCTAACTGGTAACGAGATTTTTTGGGTAGATGACCGTATTGATGTCTTCTTTTTGCAGATACAAGGCTCAGGCGTGGTGCAATTAGAAAGCGGTGAGCAAGTGCAAGTTGGCTATGCTAATCAAAATGGTCATCCTTATCATTCGATAGGTCGTTTGCTTGTTGAGCAGGGTGAGCTTACTTTGGATAAAGCCTCGATGAATGGGATTAAAAATTGGGCTCGGAATAATTCAGATAAACTACAGGCATTACTCAATAGTAATCCTAGCTATGTTTTTTTTAGAGAGTTGCCCGTAGGCTTGTCTGGCCCAATTGGTGCGCTAGGAGTGCCGATTAAAGCAGAGCGTAGTGTTGCAGTTGACCGAAAATTTATTCCACTAGGCGCACCTATTTTCTTATCGACAACAGAACCCAATAGCACTAAGCCGCTCAGGCGCTTAATGTTGGCACAAGATACGGGCGGTGCTATTAATGGCGGTGTAAGGGCAGATTTCTTTTGGGGGGCTGGTGACAGGGCTGGGGCAAGAGCTGGGTCGATGAAGCAGCAAGGAGCGGTTTGGGTTTTGTTGCCAAAAGGGTTTGAACTACCTTAATAGCTTATGAGTGTGAAAAAATCAAAATAACCTGTGCAGTATTAAGTTTGTGGATTGCTCCGCTGATTGGGCATGCTTTGATTTGTAAATGGGTGGATGATAATGGGACTGCGCATTACTCGGAAAAAGCCAGCTAAAGGTAAAGTAATAAAATTGAAACTACCCCCGCAACCAACTTCATTGAAAACAGCAGAAGAGTTGTTTCAAGAAAGAGAGAAGGCAAGGCGGCAGGAAGTTGACAAAGCAAATACACTTAAAAAGGCATCAACAAATCAGGCTGAGACGAGAAGGTCCGAATCTGTTTCAGTTGGTAGAGAAGGTGGAGCAGATGTTTCGAGATGTGCGTTAGCAAAAGATGTTTTAAATAGCTCACTAAAACATTCAAATGGTGCGCCACTCGATGCGAGTGATATCAAAACGGCAAGTAATGATATTCGAAAGTTTTGTCACTAATCTAAAAACAAAAAAGGCGCATTAAGCGCCTTTTTTATAACACAAGAACAAAAATTACTTGTTCATTACGTACATTGTAACTTCAAAACCGAAACGCATTTCAGTAGCTGCTGGTGTTGTCCACATAGTAATTCTCCTTTTGTTTAAATTCGTAAGCTATTGCATTACGTGTTAAACAGTCTACTGGGGCTTCAAAGAAAATCAGTGGACAATCTACTTAAAACAGACTCATGATTTTCATTAGATTATCGCTTGAGCCTAACGGATACCTTTGACACGCTTAATCAACTTCTTTATACCTTTTCGGCCGATGGTACGTTTTAGCTTTACTTTCCCATCATATAGACAAAACCTAAGCTTAATGGGAAGGTTAAATTGTCGTCCACTTAGCGCTAAATACATTTGCATAAAGCGTTGGCGTCCTTCGCCATGTAATTTATGGCAAGCGCGGGTTAAGTCGGCGATTCTGAGTTTGAATGGGATGGCATGATTGAAATTGTGAATTCGAGCCGTATCAATCAAAGAAAATTCAAGCACATTGTTTGCGTGAATATTGATCAAAATATTACCGCCAGAGTAGTCTCTGAAGTAAATGCCGCGTTTATGCATATTGTGAGAAAACTGTGCGAACTGTCGATAAACCTCTTTAGCTGTCAGCCCTTTATAAGTTGAATCACCTCGAGCAAAAGCAGAAAATAGTTCACCAATCGTACAGTCAGCTGCCACACGCTCACAAATATAAAAGTTTTGCTTTAAGGACGTGTCGCCCGTTTTTTCAAAGTAAGCAACTGGTTGTGCTGTACCTACACCGCGTCGTAGTAGCTCCATCGCCCCATTCCAACTACGTTTTGCTTTGCTCGGCTTGAAGCGATCTAAAAAGGCTTTGTGCGGGTACATTTTGACAGGCTGTTTAATCGTGAGCTGAGCTGTTGTATCTCTTGGATCTGGCATCGCCCAAATGACATTTCTTGCATGTCGCAATGATTGGTCTTTTTGTGGAGCTATCAAAGTTTCAGGTTTAAGTGTGAGCATTAGTTGATTAGCCTCAGCTTCATCTTTGGCTAATACCAGACCTGACCAACCGTTTTGATTAAATCTAAAATATTGTGCATTTTCAACATGCGCATGAATCGCCAGGTTTTTTGCTAGGGCAGGTGTTGGCAATAGTTCGATGTTCCAGTCTTTATCCCAACATATATAAATAGGTGCTTCACACACTAGCTCAGTATTTTTCTCTAACATGGCACCATCACGATTGGTTATTTTGGCATTATTGAGTGTGTTTTTTGTGTATATATCAGAAAGGTAAGCGACTTTTCCGTTAATTGTCCAGGCGACATGTATTTGCCACTGTTGATTGTTAAAGTGATGTACTTCTAGTCCCACTGCACTTAAAACTGCCTTAATGTACTGTGTGTTGCTTAAGTGGTTGAGCAAAGATTGCATGGCATAAAAGCTTGGATAGCGCTGGTATTCATTTAGTACACCATCAGCTGATTGATAATGTGCGACACGTTCTAGCGCGGGATATTCTGCATCTGTTAGGCCGTCGTCAATAAGGCCTCCACGGTTGCAGATAAGAGCGCCCCAGTTGGCTTGGTGTAAAGCGCCAGACGCAGCTAATAAGGCGAAGTAGCGTGTTAAGTAATCCGCTTGTTTCTGTTTGCCATTGGCTAATATACGCTCTATACGGTAGATGGCCCAAAATGCAGTAGAAGAGCTGGTTTGGTTGACACCGAAATCTAGTCCAATTTTTTGTAAGATGCGCGCTTTTTTGACAAGATTATATTTAAGTAATGTTGACCATTTGTACTTGAGTATTCTGTGATCAAAGCGCTCTGGCTCACTGACTCTTTCAACAAAAAGATTATCAGTCTGTGTGTCTGGCAACAAACCATCAGTTGCTAATATCTTAAAAATGCCAATGTTATAAATCGGTTCAAAGTCTTGTATGTTTGGACCAAGTAACTTAATGCCACGAGACTTTACTTCTTCATGCGCAATTCTCCATGCAATCAGGAAGCTGTGTAAGGTATAACCAGCCCAACGTTTACGGTTGATGGTGTTGCCAATTTCAACTTGTGCGACTTCCACACCATAACGGTTGAGTGTTGTTGCTAAAAAGGAGCGCCAATCAGCTTGTTCAGCTGTGCCGCCCATATGTGCAGCTATATGCGCAGGCGGGAATAGATGTAAAGTGACGTTAAATCCTTTTGTAATGAGCGTTTGTAAAAAGCGCGCATTGAAGTTGTCAACATCATTGTAAGTAAAGTCGATCCGGACATTATTGATACCAAGTGTTTCTAGTTGCCTAATAATGTAGTGATCTACTTCAATATTTTCATTAGAAGCAACGCATACTCCAAAAAAATCTTCAGATAGCGTATGGTTTTGTGTGGGTAGGTGCCCGTTTTTAATACGTAAGCCACCGCTTAAGATGTACTTTAGGCTGTTGGTTGCCAGTTGTTTAGCGGATGTAGAATAGAATTTTTTGTTCATTTAGGCTGGGTTTTAATTGGGTGCTAGCCATGTTGAAAGCGTAAGTAATGATTATAAAGCTTATTTGCTATTCGTTTGTTTACTACATTGTTTTTCTTAAGGATGTATTGCTAATCAAGGCCAAGAAATTAGCCTTTTACCCATTTCACAAAAGCTTTGTAGTATTCAGGCTGACGAACACATAAGTACATCATGACTATTGCGTTGAGCATGGCAGTGATTAAAAAGAGCTGAGGAACATCAAAACCTAAGCTAAATATCCAGAGAGAGAGCGCGGTAGATATCACCATGAAAAGTGCGTTCATGATGTTGTTACCTGCAATAACCCGTGATTGGTGGCTTTTAGTGGTATTGCTTTGGATGAAGGCATATAAAGGGACGATATAAAAGCCACCAAAAAGGCCAATGAGCAATACATCAGTTAATAAGTGAAGGTGAGAGAAGCTACCGTAAAAGTCGGTATAACTTCTCACCGCGAGAGCTGGAGAAAGTGCGGCATGAATACTACTGCTGGTCACATATAAGTCAGCTGAAAATAGTGTTAAACCAATACCACCTAGCATCACTAAACCAAGCTCCACCTTATGCTTTGAAAGCTTTTCACATAACAAGGAACCTATGCCGATGCCTAATGAAAAAATAGATAACAATAAGATAAAGACACTTTCATCACCAAAAAGTGTTGTTTTAGCAAAGTTGGGAAATTGGGCCAGCAAGGTGGCGCCAACAAACCAGAACCAAGAAATACCAATGACAGCAAGCCATAAAGATTGGTGTTGCCAAATAAAGGTAAGGTTACGCAAGGTTTCGGTGATTGGGTTCCAATTGATTGTTAAGTCTGGCGCCCCAGCTGGGGTGTGTGGCACACCATGGCTTGTCCAGTAACCCATTACAGCGAGCGCAATAACGGAGGTGCTGATCATTATTGGGCTACTGTTTTGAATGGCCAGCCAGGCGCCTAATATTTGTCCTAGTAGTATGGCAACAAAACTACCCATTTCTAACATCCCGTTACCGCCAATTAATTCTGCTTTACTTAAGTTCTGCGGTAGGTAGGAGTATTTAACGGGACCAAAGATTGTTGAGTGTGTACCCATCATAAATAGAGCCGTCGATAATAGGATAATGTTATGCAGTAAAAATCCAGCACTGGCAAACAGCATGATCAAGATCTCAAATGCTTTAATCACACGAATGAGTTTCGATTTTTCAAACTTATCGGCAATTTGCCCAGCCGTGGCGGAGAATAGAAAGAATGGCAGGATAAATAAGCCAGGCAATAAGGTTGCCATGGTGACGCCATCAATGTTTGTGAGTTGGCTCGTGCGGAAAGCAACCAAAGTGATGAGTGCTGTTTTAAACACGTTATCGTTAAAGGCACCTAAAAACTGTGTAAAAAATAGTGGGCGAAAACGCTGTTCTTTTAACAATTGAAATTGATTACTCATGAATGATCGCCAATGGTTTTAATGTAAGGGGTCTTAATTTAATGAGTAGGAAGATCAAAAATACGCCTTGTTTCAAAAATATGCTGATTGAAGCTGACACCGTTATATTGTATTAAACGTTTCACTGCAAAATCAAACATGAGTGGATTGACTGTTTTTAAAGCTTGCAAAAAGGGTAAGTGCTCACTCTCTAGCAAGCCCTTCTGATGCAACTGTTTTGTGTTAATAAGTGGCATAATCGCTGGTAGCGGGTAGTCCGAACCATTGATTAAACGGTGGTGCCAGTCTGACCGTTCTAGTACTTTTCTAATTGCCCAGGCATGGTTGATTAACGTGATGGCGGAAATTTCTCCATAAGCTAATACTTTGTAGTCGGGTGTATCCATTAAGCGAGCAAATAAATCTAAGCTGCTAATCCGTTTATTGCCATTATCAAAATCTTCATCATCACCGTCGCTAGCGCAATGTGCCAATATGATACGCACACCTTGATCCAAACCACGTCTTAACCTCAGAGGGTTGCCATGATTTTGATCGCCACCTTGCACGGCACTCTCCCTGCCTGTGTGGGTAATGATTGGCATATTGAGATCGGCTGCTTTTTGATAGAAAGTATCACACTTTGGTGAAGCAGGGTCGATGCCCATCCCCGATGGTAACCATTTAATGGCGCGGGCACCTTGTTCTTTTGCTTGTACAAGTGCATCAACTGCATCTTGGCGATAAGGGTGTATGGAGGCTACCCATTCAAAATGTTGAGTATGCTGTTTGGCAACTTCAGTGGCATAACTATTTGGAATGTAAAAAATAGAGTTTTCTTTATTTGGTTTGCCATCTGGGTTGTGAAACCAGTCAAACGCAAATAGTATGCTTTTATAGCCCAATGGCATTTCTGAGGATAGATGGATGAGACGCTCAATGGCACTCACATCAATTTTTGTTGGGTCTGCGCATGCGCCATTCTCATAAAAATTCTTTTGTATTTTTAATGCTGGATGTGCCCAGCTGTCCATATTTGGGTTAAACCAAATGCCGCTGTTACTATCACCAGTGCCGACGATGTGTACATGACTATCCCAAACTTGATATGGGTCTATCCCCGACCATATTTGGCGCATCAGAGGGTGGTCGTTCAAACTGCTGGGTAGGCCAGTTAAGCATGGGTTGTTAATGCCAGCATCAGGCCATAATCGATAACCAGCATACGATAAACCACTTAAACCAACAGCACCCAGACTTTGTAGAAACTGCCTACGGCTCATTAGATGGCTTCTGCCATTCGTTTAAGCGACACGTAATCCGTTTTTCCTGTACCTAATAGTGGAATTTCTTCAATGACAACAATCTTTCTGGCAACTGCAATTTCAGGGCTGCCAAGGTTCTTGGCAACAATTTTTAAGTCTTCACGCTTTAATGCAGTGTCGGTCGTAAATAAGATGATATTTTCCCCTCGTTGCATATCATCCTGCGTACTGGCAGCATGGTGATGCTTTGGTGCCGCAGTATTGGCGATAGCTTCAACCGCTTCTAATGAAACCATTTCGCCAGCAATTTTTGCAAAGCGTTTTACGCGGCCTTTAATATGAATGAAACCATTAGCATCAAATTCGACAATATCACCTGTGTTGTACCAGCCACCTTCTGGCGGAATCAGCACACCAGGATTGTCATATAAGTTATAACCTAGCATCACATTGTCACCTTTAACGTATAAGATGCCGCCATCATCTATCCCTGGTACGGTTTCAATTCTGTATTCCATGCTCGGTAAAAGTTGTCCTACACTACCATTGGCATTAGCCATGAATGTATTAACTGAAATACCTGGCGCACACTCAGTCGAACCATAGGCTTCTAGAATTCTGATGCCAAATTTTTCTGAGTAAACTTTACGGACTTCATTATTAAGTTTTTCTGCACCAGCGACAACAATTCTTAATTTGTAAAAGTCATAAGGGTGTGCAAATTTAGCATAGTTACTTAAGAAAGTGCTGGTCGAAAATAAGACTGTACAGCCTTTCTCGTAAATGACTTCTGGAATGACTTTATAGAGCAGTGGTGATGGAAAAACTAATACTTTAATGCCATTTAGTATGGGCAGCAGTGTGCCAGTAAAGCCAAAGGCATGGAATAACGGTAGCACCATCATGAATTTATCAACTGCTGGTGTGAGGTCGTAAACGGCCATGATTTGATTGATGTTCGTCAGTATGCTTTTATGAGAATGGACGACGCCTTTGGGTTTTCCTTCCGAGCCAGAAGTAAATAAAATAACGGCTGGGCTATGTGGTTTGGCCGCGATCATTACTAGCCGTGGAAAATGCAAGGCATAGCCCATTAACCATAGCTTATCGAGCAAACCAAAGCTTGAACGTAAATCTTCTAAATATAATATATTGAGGTTTTCAAGGTCATTAACAACTTCCTCTAGCTTTGCTTTTTCGATGAATTGACGAGAGGTAATGACCGTTTTGACATTGGCAGCAACGCAAGCGTTTTGCATTCCAGCACTACCTGCCGTGTAGTTTAACAAAGCAGGAATGCGATTGAATGCAGTCATGCCTAATATTAGTGCGATGGTATTGGTGATATTTGGCATTAACACACCAACAGCTTCATTGGTTTGACTGACTTTGGAGGCAATCTTGCCAAGGGCTAGGCTTTTTTTCAATAAGGCTTGGTAGGTTTCTTCTGCCTCATTCATATCTTCAATAAGTTGTGTTTTTCGTCCATAGCTATCAATGGCATCTAAGAATGCAGTGAAGAGTGTGCTTTCTTTTTTCGCTTTAAAAAGCATGTTTTGCATAATACCTCATAAGCTTTCACCAGCAATTTTGCGGCGTTCTTTTGCAGAGCGCAACTCACCATCTTTTGGCGGCTCAATAGCAATGTCGACACTAGGCAGTATAGTAAGGGTGACTTTAGGCAATAGACTGCGTGGGTGATTATCTGATAAGCGACCAAAATAGGATTGAGCAGCACCATTGACATGTACAGGTAAAACGCGCGCACCAGTGTTAGCTGCAACAAACCCTGGCCCAGCATAAACTTTCATTAAGGCACCAGTCAATGTGATGCGACCTTCAGGAAAAATCACAACATTCTCACCTGCCTTTAAGCGCTTGATGACATGTTTCATGGCGTAAGGGCTATTTGGATTGACGGCGAGATGTGGTGTTAAGCTTAGAAAGGACCTAAACACACGGCTCTTTAATACACCAGTATGCACGACGAACGTTGCTCTTTTCGGAATGAATAAACCCAGCAACAAGCCATCTAAGAAGGGTTCGTGATTAGCGATGATTAATAGGCCATCTTCTTTTGGTACATTTTCTAAGCCATACACTTCGACTCTGAATAATATTTTGCATATCAAGCGTAATACACTAGCAAGCATTGGCTTCTCCCATTCGACCTTCTTTGAGTATTTTTAATTATATTTTTTTATGTAGCTTAATACATTTTTAATCGATATGCGTCATATACGGTTTGTTGGCCAAAAAAACTTCTTTACCCACTTTTCACTTTGTAAAGCATGACATTGGTGCAATAGTTTTAAATGGTGGGTGACTGCGAAACGGCTTAGTTGAGAACTAGCGACGATTTGTAAAATATTCAATCGCTAATTTTCACCAAGGCTCAACAAAATACGTGTGCGCTGCACATCGCCGATAGCGACAAACAGGTCGGAAATATTTTTCCACTTATCTGGAATGTCGTTAACTACATTCGTAACTACATATGTAGTTATTTAGTTATCTTTGTCAAGTACAGCCTAATGGCTGAGTTGTTAGATGTAAAAAAATGGTTTGAATAACAAACCGTTTTTTATGCCACATTATTACTACTCAATAAAATTTAGCTTACTATAACCGAGTAAAGTACCTGTCGCATAGGCGGTATCCACTAATGCAACTTGGTAATCTCCGATGGCTTTAATCTCTTTAATTTGCGCCTCACCTAGTCTGGTCAGTGTTTCTAATACCTCGGTCATTGTTCTAAGCCCCTCATTAAATTGTTTTAACTCCGCCTCGTAATTAATGCCAGCAATTAACACCTGTTGCCTTGCCGCTAAAATACGTTGCCAGTTTTGTTCTACTTGATCTACTGCATCATATATCTCTCTTTTAACGGTTAATGTTTGTAATGTTTTTGTGGTGAGTCGTTGGCCTCGTTGTTGTACTGCACGTGCCAATTTTGCTTTGTTCGCCTCATTGCTGATAGGTAATTCAAACTTAAAACCAACAGACCAGTCGTTAAAGTCACCATCTAATACATGTTGATAGCTGTCGCCTAAATTATTAAATGTATTGGATAAAGTGCCATATTGATAATCGATACTGAATAAAGGTAGAGTTTGATTTTCTAAATAATCAATCTTAGTAAGATCGGCAGCTAGTTTCAATTCTTGCGTTAATAATTCTATACGGCCTTCTTGTGCATCTTTTAATAGCTTTTGTCGATTAATATCGTACTTTACTAAATTAGGTGGTGTGCTTGGTAGATAAATAGCATCCAAAGAAGTGACATCTGCAATGTCGTTCATCAAGAACTGCAATTGTCGATTAGCCAGTTTTAAACTGGTTTCTGCAATGATTAGAGCTTCTAATCGATCCGCAACGCCTATCTCAGAACGACTAATTTCTACACGTGCTGTTAAGCCCTCGGCGACTCTTATTTTAACCATTTGTAAATTTTGCTGTGCATATTCATACTGCTGTCTTCTGACATCTAATTGGCCCCAGCTTTCGTATAGTTTCCAGTACGCTTTATCAACCATCGCGATAATACGAATAATTTGCAAACGGGTATTTAGGGTAGCCGCTTGTTGCTTATAACCAGCAATACGAATGCTGGCTTCAGCAACATCTCGACCTGCATTTCTTAGCAGTGGCTGACTAATTGAAAATCGCAATGCACTTTGATACTGCTTGCTATCAAATTGACCACCGCGACGAGAAGTTTTTTTATTTGTTAGCGGCGTACTTAGCGTAACCGTGCCGCCCGTTCGTAAAGGCACCTTAATGCCAGTTTCTACATCAAAGCCTTTACTCTCTTGCGCTAATTGATCCAGCTTTACTGTTTGTTTATCTAAGGTGGGATTTGTGGACTTAAAGCCAACATAGTCACTAGATAGTTTTGGTGAGTCACTTTCTCTGTATTGAGCGTAAACATAAAAAATCTGATCAAATTTTGCTTCTTCTATTTTTAACTCACTCGAAGCAATATCAGGATTAACTTTCGCAACTTGAATATTTAAATTATTTTTTAAGGCCTTTACTCTTAAATCAGTCAGCGTGAATTGATATGCTTTATCACCGCTTTCTAAATCTAAAAGGTTTGAATCTTCAGGGTGGTCATAAGGTTGTAAGGCCTTTTTAATATCAATATTTAAGGTTGGGTTAGCTTGATGTTTGAGCGCTTTGTTTTCATCAATAGCTTGCTTAAGTGTTTTAGCAGGCTTGTCTGAGTATTGCTCTAATTGCAATGACTCATCTCGTTTTAAAAGATTGTCAAACACCAATGTTTCATCTGCGATAGATGGCATTGTTCCGATGCTGAATAGACACAACAGTACCTGACAACTAAGTTGTTTTCTTGATGAGCGCATTATTGACTAGCTTTAAATTTTTGCATGCTGCTAGGAGGTTGTTGCGGTAACCGAGCCGGAAAGCCATTGACTTGGCGCCACAACTCATAACCAATCGAGACTTTTTGTAAGAGTATCCAAGCACGAGCACTCACACCTTGTCGCAAGAGTCTAGATGATGGCCAGTCTCTACTATCTGTTGCTGGGATGACCATCACTCTAAAACTTCCGGATCCATTATCAGTAGGGTCAACAAAGGCAACTTTACCTCTAAATGTACCGACACTTGCTTGCGGCCATCCAGACACTTGAATCGCTGGCCATCCTTCAAACTCCAATCTTACTTCACTATCCTTAAGCAGTAGTGGTGCATCTCGCCCATCAACCCATAACTCTACAGCGCGTGAAACAGTATCAGGGACAATGATGAGCATCTGTTCACCTTGAGAAATCACCTGTGATTGTGAGTTGATTGGCAGTCGGTGAATCACACCATCTCTAGGCGCAACCACCCTCTGCATGTTTTGGCGTGAGAGGTTGATTTCAGAGCTAGTTAAACTATTTTCACTATCCGCAAGCTCACCTTTTATTTTACTAATCAATGCTTTACTAGAATCAAGTGAAGCTTGTGTTTCAGCTTTTATTTGTAAAATTTCAGCAGAAGCTGTTTTTGCCACTGCTTTTGCAGCGTTAAGATTGGCTTGAGCACTATTTAAGCTACGTTTAGCAAGAATAAAATCACGTTCAGCCACTTCAACATCGCGTTTAGAAACCAAGCCGTCTGTGAATAAGCGTTGTAAGCGATTGGCTTGAAACTCAGCCGTATCTAAAGTAGCTTGCGTTGCACTATAGGATTCTAATGAGGATAATATCGTTTGTTTAGCCACATCTAATTTGAATTGTGCAGCTGCTATTTTTGCATCTCTAGATGAAATCAAATTTTCTTGTTGAATTTGATAGGCTTTTAACTCATCATTTTTTGCACCCAGTTTGGTTTGTTGATTATTGCGTTGTGACGTTAATCGATCTATAAAAAGTGGATCAATATCACTAATTTCAAGCAACACATCTCCTTTTTTAACCATTGAGCCTTCCTGTACATACCATTTGCTAATCACACCACTGACAGGCGCGTCAATACTTTGGATGCGCTCAGAGGCGGAAAATGCGGTGACTTGACCGCTAGCAATAACATTTTGCCGCCATGGCAGAAACATCGCAAAAATGGGCAGTACAAAAAATGCAATCACTAAAAACTGGGCATAACGGCGAACGAACGCTGGCGTTTGCGCTACTGGTAAAGCTTGTCGATCCATACGCTTAGCTTCGTTCATTTGTTGGCCTGTTCCATTAAGTCCGCCAGTTTCAATTGATGATCAAATTGTTTAGCAATGTGGTCGGATCGCGTTGTCATTAGTAGCATCCAATCTTGTTTTCGTTCAATTAAATAATGAATCACAATCTCAATTTGTTGTGGATTTAAATTATCAATGATGCCGTCAATGATGAGTAAATCTGGCTTTGTGACTATTGCCCTGACTACCATTAGCCGTTGTAATTGCGTCGTTGATAACGGCGCACCAAAACTAGTTAGCTGAGTATTAAGACCATGTTCTAATTTAGAGAAATCATCGATTAATCCTAACGCACCTAACACTGCATTGATTTCATGCATAGATATGTTTGTGTTGTCGAGTAGTATATTCTCTAAAATAGTGCCTTCAAAGATTTCTACTTTAGTAGCAATCCCAATACAATTTCTCAATGCCAAGCGATTGATTTGACGTAAGTCAACATTGTTATATTCGATTTGACCTTTATCAGGGGTTCTTAGGCCAGTCACTAAATCAATAATTGTTGACTTTCCAGTGCCGGAGATCCCCATAATGGCAAGGCTGCTGCCTTTGGATAGGGTGAAGTTAATATCTTTAATTGGATGTATACGATGAGAGTAGGCAAAGTTTAAAGCGGTTACGGATAGTGTGCTCAATGCATCAAACGATGTTTGGTTATCTTTGATTTCTTCTTGAGGCAAATCATCTAAAACCCCCAGTTTATCGATCGCCGCTAAAATATCGTAATAGTCGCCGAACTTACTGACTAGTCGTACAAGAGCAGCTAGCACACTAAAAAATATTAATTCAGATGCAACAAACTGACCTAAGTTCATTTGACCATTAACGACTAAGATGCCACCAATGACCAGCATTGCGGTGCCAATAAAGGCATAAAACATGACCGCGCCAAAGGTTTGCCAAAGCAAACAAGAGAAGTGGGAAGCTCGCTTGTTTAAGTACTTTTCCGCTAGCTTGTTGGTGAATACTGTCGCACGGTATAAACCGTTGTAGAACTTGAATAGATAAAAGTTACCCGCTATCGTTTCTAGCCATGCAGCCATGGCATATTTTGCTTTTGACTCTTCAATCGCAGTTTGTGTCGCATTTTTGCCTAATATGCTGAGCGTAAACCAAAAGAATAGAAAGATTAGTGCAACGACAAGGGCAAAGTAAATACTATAAAAAATTAAAATGATGCTACCGATAACGACTTGAATAATCGCAATTAAACCAACAGTTAATAGTGTGGCGGCTGACTTTTGTATCGTGGCAATGTCAAAAAAACGATTTACTAATTCAACAGGGTTTGTTTTGTCGTAAATGTTAATCATTGCACCTTGGATCTTATTGGTTACTTGCATAGCAGTTTCAACAAATAATCGGCGTTGAATATACTCAACGACATAAGCTTCTAATACATATAAAAAGCCAGATAATACCAATAATGCAAACAAGATAATTGAAATGACGACGAGTGGCTGGATGACACCACCCATGGTGACATTGTTGACGAGCGCTTGGACGGCAACAGGCGTTGCAATGCTGAGAAGGCCGTAACCTAATGTTAAATACAATAATAAAAGAATATCATCACGCTCACTATGTATTAGCTTAATGAGTCTTACTAATGGAGAGGAGTTTTTATCATTTTTCACAATTGGGCATTCTACCAACTTTTGAACTATTTGGCGTTATGTATCTGATTTAATTAAACCTTTATTAGGGGGTGGATATAAAGACGGCCCGCAAAGCGAGCCGTTTTAAATGAAGTGTTACTTAACTAACGCATTAGTTAACGTATGCACGTTCACCGTGGTAAGCCGTATCAAGACCTTCACGCTCTTCATCTTCTGAAACGCGTAGACCGATCATGATATCAACCAGTTTGTATGCGATGAATGCAACCACACCAGACCATACAATGGTGATTAATATACCTTCACCTTGAATCATGACTTGTTCAGCGATACTAGTGTCCATGCCGATGCCGCCTAAGCTAGCATCAGTAAACACACCTGTTAGTAAAGCACCAACAATACCGCCAACACCGTGAACACCAAATACGTCTAGTGAGTCATCAGCACCAAGCATTTTCTTAAGGCCAGTAACACCCCATAGGCATAATGCACCACCAGCTAAACCGATGATGATAGCGCCCATAGGACCAACTGAACCACAGGCAGGTGTAATGGCAACTAAACCAGCAACCGCACCAGATGCAGCACCAAGCATAGAAGCCTTACCACGAACGATTGCTTCAACTAATGTCCATGCTAATACTGCAGCAGCAGTAGCTAATAGTGTGTTGATGAATGCTAAGCCAGCACCACCAGTTGCTTCTAAGTTAGAACCAGCATTGAAACCGAACCAGCCAACCCATAGTAATGACGCACCAACCATTGTCATTGTTAATGAGTGTGGTGTGAATGCTTCTTTGCCGTAGCCGATACGTTTGCCAACCATGTAAGCACCAACTAAACCTGCAACAGCAGCGTTGATATGCACAACAGTACCACCGGCAAAGTCTAATGCACCAGCGTCTAATAGGTAGCCACCTGTACCCCAAACCATATGCGCGATAGGGATGTAGCTGAATGTGAACCAGATTAATGAGAACAACAACACAGCGCTGAATTTCATACGCTCTGCAAATGAACCCACAATCAGTGCACAAGTAATACCAGCAAATGTACATTGGAAAGCGATGAAAATCATTTCTGGAATCATCACGCCATCAGTAAATGTTGCTGCTAGCGAATCCATTGTTACGCCTGATAAGAACAACTTACCAAGGTCACCAACGATTAAGCCTTCACCACTACCGAATGCCAAGCTATAGCCATAAACTGCCCAAGCCACTGAAATCAGTGAGAAGACAACCAGTACTTGCATCAAGATAGAAAGCATATTTTTACTGCGCACTAAGCCGCCGTAGAACAATGCTAAGCCAGGTACTGTCATTAAAATAACCAGTAGCGTAGCTACCATCATCCAAGCAGTATCGCCTTTGTCTACTGTTGGTGCAGCTGCTTCTTCTGCAACCGCTTCAACTGGCGCTTCGATCGCTGCATCAACTGTTTCTACAACTTCTGTCATTGCATCAGCAGCTTCAGCGACACTTTCTTCAGCATAGCTAATACTGCTTGTTAATGCACCTGTACCTATTAAGGCAACAAGTGATAATATTGATAATAATTTTTTCATTTGATTACCCCTTATAGCGCTTCAGCGCCAGTTTCACCTGTACGGATACGGTAAACTTGCTCTAAATTAAAGATAAATACTTTGCCGTCACCTATCTTGCCGGTAGCAGCTGCTTTTTCAATTGCATCCACTACCTGATCTAAAATTTCATCAGAAATGGCAATTTCAATTTTCACTTTAGGCAGAAAATCAACTACATATTCTGCACCACGGTAAAGCTCAGTATGGCCTTTTTGGCGGCCAAATCCTTTTACTTCTGTAACAGTGATACCTTGAACGCCAATGGCGGATAAGGCTTCACGCACTTCATCAAGCTTGAATGGCTTAATTATTGCTGAAATGAATTTCATTATTTTCTCCTGTTTAAGTCTTGATATCAGCCAGCTATTGCGAGCAGCGGCTGACTGATTGGATTGCACTTAAATGATTATTTAGAATGAACGGCTGACTGAAACTGTTACACGGTCATCAGATAAATCTGCTGTTTGACTTCTACCGTTAAAGCTAGAACCGCCCCAGCCTTTATCAGACCAGTAACCGGTATCGTTTGCGCCAACATAAGCCACTTCAGCAGCCCAACCTTCAGAGCCAGCTAGTGAAAAAGATTTAGCGACAGCAATTTTGTAATCAGTGTAGTCAGGGCTTTTTTCGCCATCGTAAGCCAAGTAACCAGCATTAGTAGCCGCGATATCAGCAGTCACGTTTAAGTGACCAACGTGGCCAATTAGGCTCCAACCATCACCAAATGGATATTCAGCATTTAATTCAACGTAAGTTGTGAATTTAGAATCATCGTCATAGCCAGTACCTTTATCAAGACCGAACCAGTTACCTAATGTTGTTGAAACTTGTGCGCTGAAATAGCTATATGAAAGACCGAAGTTAGCTTCATAGGTATTCCAAGATTTGTCTGAAGCTGGTGTTACGCCATCCGCTTTAGTACAGCCGATACAATCACCCCAGCTACCGCCTGGATATGTATAGCCAATAACACCAACAGAGTAGCCAACACCTGAATCACCAAACTGACCACCGTAACCAGCATAGATATCTAGCTCTAATGAAGCATCTGGGAAAGTATTTGGTGAAACGTTTGAAGCCCAAACACCAGCAGAAAAACCGCTACTATGTTCTACATCAAAACCACCCTGTAAAGCTGGTTTGTGGAAGTTTTGTGAAAGACCACGTACATAGTAGTCAGATGTGTAAGCGACATTTGAGCTAAATGCCCAATCAGAAGCTGCTTCTTCTGCAGCAAAAGCCGCAGCAGGTAAAGTAAGTGCGCCTAAAACGGCAGCAGATAATAGTGATTTACGCATTGTAATTCCTTTGTTTAGATATAAAATTGTTTTCAATTATGTTTAAAAACACACTAAGCTTGTAAGCAATTGCCATGCCACAAAAAAAACATTTTAAAAACAATGTGATAGGATTTTTTTAGAAATACACTGTTATGATTGATCAGCTGAAATACTGGTAAAATGAGGATAAATAAAAGGAGAAATACTATGCTAAATTCACAGGTATTAAATGATTTATCTATAAAAATCAAGAGTATAGCTGCATCATCCCCGTTGGGCGATGCAGAAAAAAACATTTACGCACTACTTCAGGGCGCATTCACCAAAATGGAGCTTGTTTCGCGTGAAGAGTTTGATGTGCAATCAGAAGTGCTGCGGAATACCCGTGAGCAGTTAACACTGTGTGAAGAAAGGTTGGCTGAGTTAGAGTTAGTATTAAAGAAGTAAGTAGTATTAACTACAGCAGTTAAATAAGTTAGCGTAACTGGCTTAATAAAAAAATAATATCTAATAAGAATAATAATGAATCTAGCTGTTTTATATAGCCGTGCCTTAGTGGTATGGACGCACCTGAGGTCGTGGTCGAGGTGCATTTAGCCAATGGGTTGCCCTCTTTTACCATTGTTGGCTTACCTGAAGCCGAGGTCAAAGAAAGCAAAGACCGTGTCCGTGCCGCTATTTAAACTTCCCTGTTTGATTTTCCTGCCAGACGGATTACCGTTAATTTAGCCCCTACTGATTTACCCAAAGAAAGCGGCCGTTACGATTTGCCAATTGCGTTAGGTATTTTGGCGGCTAGCGGGCAAATTCCAACAGAAGCGTTGGCGAAGTATGAGATTGCTGGTTAACTTGCTCTAACAGGTGAGTTGCAGCCGATACGCGGCACTTTAGCAATGACCTATCATATGGTGCATCATGCGCAACAACAGCCACGCGCCTTTATATTACCCCAACAAAGTGCAGAAGAGGCCGGCTTGGTTAACGATGCGATTGTTTATCCAGCTAAAAGCTTATTAGCTGTTTGTGCGCATTTGAACGGCCATACACTATTAACACCTTTCCAAAGTAATGCCACACCACAACCAATCGTGTATCCAGATTTCAACGAAGTAAAAGGGCAAAGCCAAGTCAAGAGAGCATTAGAAATTACGGCAGCAGGTGTACACAGTATCCTGATGAGCGGGCCGCTGGGTAGAGGAAAAAGCATGCTGGCTTCACGGTTTGTTGGTATCTTGCCTGCCATGACTGAGACGGAAGCATTGGAAAGTGTAGCGATATAATCATTGAATGGTAGCTATAAACTAAGCGATTGGAAGCGTAGAAATTTCCGGAGCCCACACCACGCTACATCAGGTGTGGCTTTGGTCGGTGGAGGCAGTGTGCCACGTCCCGGTGAAATCTCACTTGCGCATCATGGTGTTTTATTTCTGGATGAGTTGCCAGAGTTTGATCGCAAAGTATTAGAGGTGTTACGAGAGCCATTAGAAAGCGGGCATATAACGATTTCTCGCGCGGTAAGACAGGCTGACTTTCCTGCCAAGTTTCAATTAATTACTGGGATGAACCCATGTCCGTGCGGCTATTTTGGGCACTTTAATAATAAGTGTCGTTGCACGCCAGATCAAATTGCACGATATAAAGCTAAAATTTCTGGGCCGTTGTTAGACCGTATTGATATGCATATCTAGGTGCCTGCCTTAAAAGAGGATGAGTTGACGGCAGCAGCCGTTTCTGAAGATAGCGCAGCAATACGTAAACGTGTAGAGCAAGCAAGAGCTAGACAGCTTAAGCGTCAAAACAAAGCCAACTTTGCACTCGGAACTAAAGAGATTGAAAATGGTTTGTCAGCCAGATGAAGCAGGGCTGACATTATTAAAAACAGCGATTACACGCTTAAACTTATCAGCAAGAGCCTATCACCGTATTCTGAAGTTGGCACGTACGATTGCCGATGTGGCGGGTGATGTGGATATTCAAGCTACCCATATTGCCGAAGAGGTTCAGTATCGGCGAGGAGATAGTTAAACGATAAGGCTTTGCATGATAAAATGACGGATTATTCAATTCAGCACTTGTTATGAGCCAAAACGACAATTCAGCATTAAACGCAATATCGCCAATAGAAACCCAATTACGTCACATACTCAAAGAACGTATCCTGATTTTAGATGGTGCGATGGGTACGATGATTCAGCAATATAAGTTGACTGAGGCGGACTACCGTGGAGAGCGATTTAAAGACTTTGCAGCGCCTGCTGGTGAGCGTGAGCTGTTTGTTAAAGGTAACAATGAATTGCTGTCATTAACGCAGCCACATATCATCCAAGAAGTGCATGAGAAATATCTTGAAGCTGGTTCCGATGTGATTGAAACCAACACCTTTGGTGCAACCACCGTGGCACAAGATGATTATCATATGGCTGAGCTGGTGTATGAAATGAATGTGGCGTCAGCTAAGTTGGCTAAAGCGGCATGTGAAAAATACAGCACACCAGAAAAACCACGTTTTGTGGCAGGGACATTAGGCCCAACGCCAAAAACAGCGAGCATCTCTCCAGATGTGAATGACCCTGCCGCACGTAATGTGACGTTTGATCAGTTGGTTGCCACCTATTTAGACCAGGCACGCGCATTGGTAGAAGGTGGCGCGGATATTTTAATGGTAGAAACCATTTTTGATACCTTGAATTGTAAAGCTGCTTTATTTGCGATTGATACCTTCTTTGAAGAAGTCGGTTATAAAATGCCATTGATGATTTCTGGTACGGTCACCGATGCATCAGGGCGTATTTTGTCAGGTCAAACCGTGACTGCATTCTGGCATTCAGTTCGTCATGCAAAACCACTGACCATTGGGTTAAACTGTGCATTAGGTGCAACGTTGATGCGTCCTTATGTAGAAGAGATTTCTAACATTGCTGACACCTTTATTTGTATTTACCCAAATGCGGGCTTGCCTAATCCAATGAGTGATACTGGGTTTGATGAAACGCCCGATGTCACCTCAAGCTTAGTCAAAGAATTTGCTGATAGTGGCTTTATTAATATGGCTGGGGGTTGTTGTGGTACGACGCCACCGCATATTAATGCGATTTATAACGCCATTAAAGACTGTCCCCCACGAACCGTGCCTGAGTTAGCGCCAGTGACTAAGCTTTCAGGCTTAGAGCCATTTATCATTAATGAAGAATCTCTCTATGTGAACGTAGGTGAGCGAACCAATGTGACGGGTTCCAAAGCTTTTGCTCGCATGATTATTAATGAGCAGTATGACGAAGCCTTGAGTGTTGCTCGTCAACAGGTGGAAAATGGTGCTCAAATCATCGATATTAATATGGATGAAGGCATGTTGGATGCGGTCAAAGCGATGACGCATTTTTTAAACCTCATTGCATCAGAGCCTGATATTTCACGTGTGCCTATCATGCTGGATTCATCTAAATGGAGTGTGATTGAAGCCGGTCTTAAATGTGTGCAAGGTAAAGCGATTGTAAACTCAATCTCGATGAAAGAAGGCGAAGCAGAGTTCTTACGCCAAGCAAAATTATGTCGCCGCTACGGTGCGGCAGTGATTGTGATGGCGTTTGATGAACAAGGCCAAGCGGACACCTATGAGCGCAAGATAAAAATCTGTAAACGGGCTTATGATTTATTAGTTAGTACTGGCTTCCCACCAGAAGACATTATCTTTGATCCAAACATTTTTGCTATTGCTACAGGTATTGAGGAGCACAATAACTATGCAGTCGATTTTATTGAAGCCACTCGCTGGATTAAACAAAATCTACCCCATGCCAAAATTTCTGGCGGTGTGTCTAATGTCAGTTTTAGCTTCCGTGGTAATAATCCTGCACGTGAAGCGATTCACACGGCATTCCTCTATCATGCTATTCAAGCGGGCATGACCATGGGCATTGTGAACGCTGGCATGATGGGGGTTTATGATGACTTAGCGCCTGAGCTGCGCGAATGTGTAGAGGACGTTGTGCTGAATCGCGTGACGGATCCTGACAACCTATTAGCACCAACAGAGCGCATGATTGAAATCGCTGGTACGCTAGTGACAAGTGATAAAAAAGAAAGCACTATTTTAGAATGGCGGGGTACGGAAGAAAATCCAGTGCCTGTCGAGAAACGCCTGAGCCATGCCATGGTGAATGGTATTACTGAGTTTATTGTCGAGGACACGGAAGAAGCGCGCGCAGCCGTTGCCGAAAAAGGTGGTCGTCCAATTCATGTGATTGAAGGTCCACTGATGGATGGTATGAATATCGTTGGTGATTTATTTGGTCAAGGCAAAATGTTTTTACCACAAGTAGTGAAATCTGCACGTGTGATGAAATCTGCTGTTGCGCATTTGATTCCGTTTATTGAGGCTGAAAAAGCAGCGGAAGAAGTGCGAACTGGTGTGGTCGCTAAACCAAAAGGAAAAGTGGTGATTGCGACAGTAAAAGGCGATGTACACGATATTGGTAAAAATATTGTGAGCGTGGTGTTGCAATGCAATAACTTTGAAGTGGTGAATATGGGTGTGATGGTGCCAGCGGCAGAGATTATTGCCATGGCAAAAGCAGAAAACGCAGATATTATTGGCTTAAGTGGTTTGATTACACCATCACTGGAAGAAATGACATATTTTGCCAAAGAAATGCAGCGCGATAAATATTTTAGTGAACAAAAAACACCATTATTAATAGGTGGTGCAACAACTTCACGTGCGCATACCGCGGTGAAAATCGCGCCACATTATGAAGGCCCAGTAATTTACGTGCCAGATGCTTCGCGCTCGGTCTCGGTCATGCAGAACCTACTCACAGCCGAGAAACGCGGTGCATACTTGGCGGAGATTCAAGCGGATTATGAAAAAGCGCGACAACAGCATGCTAATAAAAAGGGCGTGCAAATGTTAACGCTTGCAGATGCGCGGGCGAATAAAGCGAAGTTAAGTTTCACCAATAAACATGCACCAGTGAAGCCAAAATTCATCGGCCGTCGTGTTTTTAAAAACATTGATTTAAGCTTAATCGCACAATATATCGACTGGGGACCTTTCTTTCAAACGTGGGATTTGGCAGGTCCATACCCAGCCATTTTAGAAGATAAAGTGGTGGGTGACGCAGCAACTAAAGTCTTTGCTGAAGCCAAAGACATGTTAAAAAAACTGATTGATGGCCGTTGGTTAACTGCGAATGGTGTGATTGCGCTGATGCCTGCCAATACCGTGAATGAAGATGACATTGAAATCTATACTGACGAAAGTCGTAATGAGATTGCCTTTACTTATTACGGTATGCGTCAACAAACACAGAAGCCTGTGATTGATGGCGTGCCGCGCCCAAATCAATGTTTGGCTGACTTTATCGCACCAAAAGATGTAGCTGAAGATTACATCGGGTTATTTGCTGTCACGGGTGGATTAGGCACAGCGAAAATCATTAAACGCTTTGCGGACGCCAATGATGATTACAGCGGCATTATGTTCCAGTCATTAGCCGACCGACTAGCGGAAGCTTTTGCTGAATATATGCATGAACGTATTCGTACTGATTTATGGGGCTATGTACCAGATGAAAAACTGAGTCCTGATGCTTTAATTAAAGAGCAATACCAAGGTATCCGCCCTGCACCGGGTTATCCAGCTTGCCCAGATCATACGGTTAAAACTGATATGTTTAATTTGTTGCAGTGTGATGAAATTGATATGCAGCTAACAGAAAGCTTCGCCATGATGCCAGCTGCAGCTGTGAGTGGCTTTTATTTTGCGCATACAGAAAGTAAATATTTTAGTGTGGATAAAATAGGCGCTGATCAGCTAGAAGACATGGCTAAGCGTAGAGACTTGCCGAAAGAGTACCTAGAGCGTTGGTTGGCACCTAACTTGGGTTAAAAAGTTCAGCTTAAAACATTGAGGCTAAAACGATTGATTGCCAAGTTGATTAGTCAGTTCAATACATTCAACTTGGATATGTAATAGATCTTCTCCTCAAATATTTAATGCATTGATTTCATATTGGGCTGCATCGAAATTGCAAAGTTCTATGTCTTTTGCTAGCTTGAGTAGTTGGCCATGCACTCCCGTTTGTCTAAGGATCGCCTGTTTGATATTGTCTGATAAACCAATATCATTCAAAATTTGTTCCATCGGCGACGCAACAACGGTATCTGCCAGCGATAACATGCCGACCATAAAGACTTGGTCGCTAAAGTGCTGTTGATAGCTTTCGACTTTCTTTGCAATTAACTCCATCAGGCGTGCGCGACCAGCCACTTGGCTCATGATGGCATCGCTGGCTCCGCTACTCGGTGTTGCATACATCAATGGCTGTACCCATCTCAGCATTTGTTTTTGCCCCAGCATCACAATGACTTGTCGAATAGATTCGATGGGTTCGCTACCACCATTAACCCCAACAGAGTTAACCAGCTTCAGTAGGCCTAGCGTTAAGCCCGGGCTGTTTTTGAATAGTGCTTCCAGCTCAGATAAGTCTGCGTCTCCTAATAGCAGATCAATCATACGCATCAAACACATTTGATTTGGTTGTGCTTGTTCACCGGTTAGTATGGATGGTTGTGCAAAAAAGTAGCCTTGATAGGCATCAAATTTTAGCTCCTGACAAGCTAAAAATAGCGCTTCTTCTTCTACTCTTTCGGCAACAATTTTTGCTGGCGATTGTTTACGAACAAGCGTGACAAGGTCAGAGGTTTCCTCAATTGAGGTTGTCGATAAACCAATTTCCACATAATCAACATGGGGCAGTAACACCATGTGTTCAGGGCGGTTAGCATAATCGACAATGGCCAGCTTAAAGCCTAAGTCTTTTAATGCTTTGCACCGTGTGATGATTTGCGCGTTAATCGGTATATCTTCTAAGATTTCTAATACCATGCGCTCGGCAGGTAATAGCTCTATGATGTCGCTCATTAATGAGCTGGCGGCAATGCTAAGAAAACCGAGTTTAATACCGAGAATCTGTTGAATGCCAAATTGGCTTAACAAATTAACAATGACTCCAGAGGGTGCAGATAAATCACCTAAATTGGTGTTGCTATTTTCATCTCCTTTGCACGGAGTAACAACTCATAACCAATGGTTTTTTGCTTGCCATTTAATATTGGGTGGCGGCCTAGAAAGACTTCATTGGTCTTTGTTTCCGTCGTTGGCATGCTAGGCCGGTTCATATCAATATCATCTCTATATTAATCACATTAAATTTGTCTGCTTTGGGGTGCTTTGGCTTATTATTATGTAATAAGCGCTCATCTGTATAACGACAAGTTTTCAGTGAGCTTTAATCATTTGTATTAATCGCTGAGAGATAACGCTTGAGCAGCAAAGGAAATGCCTAGTTGCTGTTATTTTTCTGATTAATTTCTGTAGTGAATTAAAGATAAAACATTAAATGCATATTCATATATTAGGTATCTGCGGCACATTCATGGGTGGTATCGCTGCGCTTGCTAAACAGGCTGGTTTTAAGGTGACGGGGTGTGATGCAAACGTTTACCCACCAATGAGCACGCAGCTAGAGGCGCAAGGGATAGTGCTAATTGAAGGGTATGCACATGAACAAACTGAACTTAATCCAGATGTTTATGTGATCGGGAATGCAGTTAGTCGAGGCAACCCATTGATGGAAGCCATATTGAATCAAGGCTTACCTTATATATCTGGGCCGCAATGGCTGGCTGAAAATGTGTTACAAGACAAGTGGGTATTGGCTGTTGCTGGCACACATGGTAAGACCACTACAGCATCCATGCTAGCTTGGATATTAGAAGATGCAGGTTTAGCACCTGGCTTCTTAATTGGTGGTGTGCCAGGAAATTTTTCTGTTTCTGCAAGGCTACCAGGTACGCCGAAACAAGACAAAAAAAGTATCTCCCCATTTTTTGTTATCGAGGCAGATGAATACG
>Ga0114995_10000380_pt1 | contig 30720 bp, 28 predicted proteins | sample ArcticOcean_MG_C_11_FD_87038 | JGI IMG/M metagenome (GOLD analysis project Ga0114995, IMG submission 87038) | Marine microbial communities from western Arctic Ocean - ArcticOcean_MG_CB2_154 | ecosystem: Environmental > Aquatic > Marine > Oceanic | place: Arctic Ocean: Canada Basin | collected... | reverse complement strand
TTTTCTTCCATGTCGATATAGTTGTTATCGTCCATAGTAGAGAAATGTCTGATCTCTGCAGCTTTTGCAGATCTAATCTTAATGATTGTATCAGCAGGATAGAATTTACCTTTTGAAGGTAAATGATCTAGTGTTTCAACGTGCCATCCTAATAAATCATCAGAAGGTGCAGCTTTCGGGGGAGTAAATGATCCCATACTAACTTTACCTAGTCCTTGATCGGCGATGACAGCTTCCATATTAGAAACATCTTCAGATGATTCTGGAAGTGCTGATCTGTTAATAGCGTCTTTCGACTCTAAAGCCTTTTTAGCCGCTTGTTCTTTTTTGTTGTTTTCGTCACTCATGTTATTTGTCTTTTAGGTTTTTCAGTGTTTGTTTTAATATTGATTTTTGATCGGGTGTTTTATTAGCGAGTTCTATTTGAATTAAATCTCTGATCCAGGCACTTATTGAGACTGGTCTGGTTTCTGTATCTAAAGCCTCGTTTAAAATAACCCGATTAACCTCTCGTACTTCTGCCTCTGTTAGAAGCACTTGAAGCTTTTTGGTTAACTTGTTGTTATTCATAATATCTTGTTATGTTAATAATATAATATATTTTCTGTGCAAAATAAAAGGAGAAGATACAGAAGCATCCTCTCCTTTAAATTTGTCTTAGTTTAGTTCTTCAGCCCAAACATCAGCTCTCCAAGTGATCTCTAATGTTTGTGGATCCGCAGTTTCATAGTTTAATTCACCTGTGAAACCAACTCCAGAAGTAATGAAACAGTCATCAAGTGTTACCTTTCTGTAAATGTCTCCTTCTCTGTTGAATTGTACTATTACGATTGTTCCAACGTAATTCTTTTTCAGACCCAATTCACCAGTTTCTGGATTATATTGAGATCTGTACCATTGTCTTATAGTCTTATATAAGTACGCTTGGTTAGAATCGTTTAGGTTTAATGTAAAGTTAACCGTTACGTCGATCGCAGTACCATCAGGCATACCAGCAAATGATCTGGTAGCGAATTTGTACTTTTGTTCAACCGCAGCTACTTCTCTGTGTAGAGTATCAAGTCCTGAGATAGAATTAATGTGCTGTAATAACATACCTTGTCCTGTTACACCGTCTGGTGGTAGGATTGTTACTTCGAACAGGTTAGCCTGTACAGCTTCAAAATTTCTACCTTTCTTTTGAGTTTGATCCTCTGAATAATGTGGTAAAGCCATAATTTTTATCTTTGTTTATTTTATATATCTATGTTTCTTATGCAAAGTTACCGGTTGCGATCTCTCCTGTATTCAAGATTGTTACTCTCGATACTAAGATTTCTAGACCTTTAACTGGTTCAACGAAAGTATCTAATATACCCATGTTGTTGTCTATAACATCGTTAGTGTTGTTAGTTCCGTCCATGATGTTTCTATAATCGTAAACACCTTGATCTTTCTTAACTGACTCCATAAAGTTATCTGCTAAAGTTTTAATTTCTAATCTAGTTTGAGCAGTATTAAACTCGAACAAGTAGTTCTTCAATATCTCAGCTAAACCATCTTCGATGTAGATCATTGCTTCTCTTACGTGTGCAGAAGATAATGCTGATTGAATTCCTTGTTGTGCAGTTTTGTTACCTTTAATTGTAAGACCAACGCCTCTTTCGAATACGATTGGGTTATAACCAAATGGCTCAAGTACGTCTCTGTCATTCTTATCGAATGCAAATTCTAGACCTTGTACACCTGTACCACCTACAACACCTCTTCTAGGTCCTGCTATGATTGACCATGGTAATGCGCTTGTATACTTATCAATGTAGTTGTTAGATACGTAAGCAGCTGGTGGAATCACCAATACTTTACCGTTCTCCATTACATTTAAACCAGGACCATAATAGAATCCGTAGTTTGCTCCATTATTAATAGATGGAAGTGTATACAATAACTCTGGACTTAAATCTAAGTTACCACCAGTTGCTACTGTGTTAACATCAAATGCTCCAGACTGAGTGTTTAAGAATGAAGGGTTTGTTGACTTCTTCAATTCTTTAACCATCGGTGCATTTAATATAGCTGATGCGTTTTGTCTTTCTTTACAAAGAAGAGTTAATTCTTTTTTGTTTAAGATAGTTGCATCTTCTAATGATCCGAATGTATCAACTACATATCTGAATGTGATGTTATCTTTATCAACTAAAGCATTACCTAAACCAGTACCTGGCTTAATCGCTGCCATTAATTCTGCAATCTTCTTAGGTGTATGCGTTGCTCCATCTAATGGGAACATAGTGTAGTGTGCAGTAGACTCTTCGTATCTTTTAAGTACGTGTCCTGGTCTTACGTTACCAACATCTCTGTGTACTGTTAATTTATATTTAGTAACAGCTCCATCAACTTCTTTAACCTTTCTTAAGATTTTAGCTAATGCACCTGTACTAGTTGGCATATACATTCCAACTTTAACGTCTGACCAATCAAAACCTTCAGCACCTGTTTTAGAATAAACAATGTTACCTGCTAACTGATCATCAAATGTCCAACCTGAAGTTACATCTGGTAAAAGTACTGCTCTATCGTTAGGATTAATTACAGATACAGTAATACTATCTGTTACTTTTCTAGCAAAAGGCTGTAGTGTTGATACTAATATACCGTGATAGTCTGAAGAGAATGCCTCTCCACCTGCTGGTGTTAGTTTAATTTGATCTCCGTCTGTACCGTAAGATACATCTACGCCTGCTATTGAAACGTATTCTCCATTAGAAGCACTTTCTAAGAAAGCACCTTGTAATGTAGCACCTTGTGTCCATACGTTACTATCAATGATTATTGCTCCTGTACCGTCTACTGTCATGTTAGCCGCTGATACCCATGTTGATGGTGCAACGTTTACCGGATCGCCGTCATATGCTTCATGTGATTCTTTATCGAAACTACCAGCGTCTTCTGTTAATATTGTACAGTTACCTGCTCCGTCATTTTCAACACCTGATATTCTTAGCCATTCACCGCCTACTGATGAGTTTAAGAATTTACCATCTACGATATTAAGTGTTGCTAAATCTGCTGCTAATTTACCAGTAACTTTTAAGTTTCCGTCTGCGTTAACTTCAATTACTGCGTCAATTGCAGCTGGAGTACCTGTTACTGTTTGATCAACTCTGTGAGAAAGTACTTGATAATCTTGGTAGATATTAAAGTTCTTACCTACTAGGTCGATTCTTTCTAATGCTTCTTCATTAATTGCACAGAATAAACCAGTTCTTCTTGCTTCTAAGTTAATTAGAGTCTCAATGTATAATTGACGACCTTCGTTATCCATGAAGTCAGGAATAATTGATCCAGTGTATTGTGCTAATAAAGATACTTCTCTTAAAGCAGCAAACTTTGCAAGCTCACTTCTTTTAAGACCAGCAGTGTCAAACATCTCACCATAAGTTGGGTCGTTGTTTAATGTAGCTGCATCGAATTTACCTTTGAAGATCATTACGTCTACCATGTAATCTGATACGTATTCTAATTCTTCGATTCCTTCTGGAATGTTACCTTCTCCGTACCATTCTCTAGCAGTTAAATTAAAACCGTCAGTGTTAGCCGCTTGTCTAACAATAATAGTAATAGGATCTTGCTTGATGTTTACAAACGTCAATGCGTTGTCAGAAGTATCTGCTTCGTTATTTGCAGCTGCTAACAATTTGTAGTCAGCTGGCGTCCAGAATTTATCTGTGTCGAAAACTGTACTATATTGTACTGATAAGTTTTTGTGTGCTCCGCCTTCTTGACCTGAATTAGTTGAAGGAGATACAATTGATACACGATCAGCTGCGTCTGCTTCAGTTAAATTCAATGCTAAGATTGGGCCTCTTGATAGAGCTTCGATTGCAGACCTGTGGAAAAACATTCCTTTCTTTTCTAAAGATTTGTCTACACCGCCAAAAACTGCTGCGAACTGTTCAACATCTTCAATGAATACTGGAGAGTTGTAAGGACCTTTTTTAGATCTACCTACAACTAATCTAATAGTTTCAGCTGGGATGTTAACAGTTTGTGATTTGTCAAACTCTAAGCGATATACGCCTGAGCTTTTGAACTGTAATAGTTGAGGACTTAATGCCATAATTTTTCTAGTTTATTTTTTTGTTCTTTTATTATATATCCGATTCTATTCTGTAAATTTATTTAAGGAGATCATAAATGTCAAACTGTAAATCTCCTTGCTCGGTATTATCTTTAAATAAGATCTTTTCCATAGTATCGTGGACTTCAGGGTCAATGACATCTAAGAGTTCTTCAACGTAATCCGCGTAGTCTGTTGTGTTAAAGAATTCTGTTGCATTAATGGCTGTCATTATTGTATCATCGTTCCCCATTTGAGCTCCGTAACTTCCGTTCCTAAGAGTACCAAACAAACTGGCTTCAACTATTGTAGATTCATCCGTCAAATCTAATCTATTTATCTTGTATAATTTTGCAAAATTCTGGCAGAATATTGCTTTATTATCTGTTTTTAATTTAATTCCTGGTTTTAATGTTTTACTATCATGTCTATGTTTAAACCTAACAATCATTTCCTCATCAAAATCATTTCTTTGTGGAAATACAGTTCCTAAGTATTGAAATAAGACTGTACCGTATGTATTGTATTCTACAACCATTTTTACGTTCTCTGAATTAAAGATGTCACATGCTAAGGTATAAAGTATTTTAGCAAAATCCTCAATGACATGTTCATTAGACCTGAATACAGCTACTTGATTAAATTTGAAAAAATCATACATTGCACCGGGATTTATAACGTTTTTAATTTCTTCATCATTCATGGCCTCAATTTTAAATATATTGATTACTGAATAATCACCACCGTTTCCTTCTGCAATATCTACTGAAAATAACCAGAAGTTTCCTGATTCGCTACATGTGTCTATATCAAAATCAGGATCCCACCATAAATCATCTTTAACATCTATACTAATATAATCAAATTCATCAAATTCTTGATGAACGTATTTCTTCATACGCTTACGCATCTTCTTCATATCTACAGGATCTAATAGCAAATTAGAAGATGAAACAAATTCATTTCCATATTGTTTATTAAATGCTTCAATGGTACCTAAATTGGCAAGTTCTCTCTCATACCATGCGTCGTCTCTGTCTGGGTGTTCCCACCAATCAACTCGCATTGAATTGTATTCGTTATCTCCTTTTTCTGCAGCCGCATAAATATTATAAAATTTATTAAATCCATTTGGCGTAGATGTAATTGTAATTCTTGAGACTTTAGATGATGACAACGTAGGATATACATTCTCATAGAAAGAATTTGCAATCGATGGGTGAATGTGTGCAAACTCATCTAGGTATAAATTATGAATTGTAAATCCAATACCTGATTTTGCAGTAGTTGATTGTCCAATAAGACGACATCCATTGTCACATCTTACATTCATTACATCATACTTGATAATACCCGGTTTCATAAAAAACGGCAGGTTTTCAACTACAATCTTTGCCTTATCAATAATTTCTTTTGTTGAATCTGACTTATTGGCAAGCAATAGCGTATTCTTATCTGTATTAAAGGTAACGTACCACGCATTAAAAATAGAAGCCGTTACTGTTTTACCCATTTGTCTAGCGGCTAGGACGATGTTAAATCTTTCCGATTGGAAGTTCCTTAACATTTTCTTTTGATATTCCCTAAGTTTTACTTGTTGAATACCATCATCTGTCATTACAACTGCATATTTCTCTGCAAAATAAACAATGTCTCGGGCACATCTAGCTAATTCAGTAACTTCGTCATCTGTATATTCAAATACAATATTACCTTTACGTAAGAATTGTTTACCCTCATAGAATGGCATAGCAACCTTAGGCCTATAACCCTGGTCTAATGCAAGCATAAGATCGTCAACTTGTTTGGTAGACCAAACAATTCTATCTGATGCAGCATTTGCTGTGTCCTCTTTTGGGATCCATTTATTATCTCCTACGTAATCGCTCATTATTCTTCTTTAGAATCTTCTATATCAATGTCTTCTATATCTTCTTCAATATTTGCACCATTTATACCAGCTTGGATCGCTGCCATTAAATCTTTGGTACCTCTTTGTACATTTCTATCTGATGTGTCTCCACCTGATGATTCAATTTCTGTAACATCATCTCTTTTTCTGTATATCTCAATATCTCTTGCTATTCTCTTTGTAGATTCTTCAGCAGCCATCAAATACATTGTCTGTGATTTAATAATATCAAGCATTGATTTTTGTAGAGTTGCTAAAACTTCAAACATCCTTGGAGCTAATTCTCCACCTTCAATTGTTTCCAACAAAGTAGTTAATGCTCTTTCACCTGCTTGTAATTGATAGATCAAGGAAGACATTGTCATTTCATCCATGGCTTTTTTGGCCTTGATGTAATCATCTTTCTCTATAATATCCGCGTCTAAATAAAACTTCATAAGACTTTCGATAGTCTTCTTAGCCTTTTTAGCAGATGAAGCTTTTAATTCTGTATAATTTACAGGAGCTAAACTAGTTTCTCTCTGTATCATTGGTAAATCAGTTGGATCTGTTTCCACATCCATTGTATTTTCACCTATTAAAGCATCTAATTCCTTTCTGATTTCATCAGCTTGGTCTGAAATACTTTTCTTTTTCTCTTCGCTCATATTATTATATTATATACTATATATCTAGCAAATACTTGTGACAATTTAGCATGTCACCTACTTATCTAGCTTGATTGTAGCGTCTTAGTTGGATAGAAGGTATCGCGTTGTCGATGATGTGTGCATATTGATTATCTCTAACTACATATTGTTGTAAAAGATTAATATGTTGTTCATCTCCAATAACTTTATTGAATAATCTAATATTAGTTATTTCGTGGTTACCTGGCATTAGTGACCATTTGTCGTTGGTTGTCCAACCGTATGGTGTGATGTTATTTACTTTCTCAGATAATATCGATGCTAATGTCTCTTGTACTGTTTGGCCATTCTGCCAGTTACTCATTGGATCTAATCTATAAACATCTGTGCTTAATACGTTGTATGTATTACTTAAATTAATAACTACGCCATACCACGTTCCAGTCTCTAAATCAGACGCATAGTTGAATGTATGTGTATCGTCGTTTATGTTTAAAGTAATTGCAGTTTTAGTCGTTTCAACACTTAATCCTTTAGAACCTGTTCTACCTTTGACTAAACTTAATTTGGGTTTAGTTAAGCTAAACGCGTTAACTGTTGGTCTAAACCAAAGAGTCATTGCCATATTCTTATCAGCATGCATTTCAGATTTTCTCTGATATTGTAATGCTTCAACTCCTATATCTTTAATGCTTGACATATCATAACAGTTTTTTGAAACCATAGTCCATTGATTTCTAATCTCAGTGTCCTTAATTGTTAAATCGTTATGAATCTTATATCTAGTGCCATCGTTAACTTCACTGAATACTGTTTGATATTGTTCAGGTTTGGTTACTTTAGCATACTCTTCTTTTATTTCTTCTCCGAATACTTCTTCTAATCCTGTTACTAAATCATCAACTTGTTGTTCAATAGCAGTATCAGTGTGTATGTTACTTGTTCTTTCTTCGTATTTAGTTAACATCAATCTCCAATATGTCATATCCATATTGAATTCATCTGCAAATGAAACTGATCGTACTTCGTACATTCTATTCATTAGAGGGAAATATAAGTAATCTCTAGATCTTGGACTTGGTCCGAGACCAAACGCTGTTTTAAATTGACCTTGCGTAAGATGTACTTCAAAATCTTCAAAGCCCATTCCAAAAATATCGTATTGGAATTCTTGTGTAGGCATTGCATTATCAGGTACCATAATTTTAAGATCAGAGCTTGCTGTTACGTTATATAATGAATATTCCATTAATACAACATCACTTGATCTTTTATCAGGTTCCACTCTAAAATATTTTACAGGATGTCCCCACATCTCTGAAGATAATTCACTTAAATCTCTATAAGTATCTACTGGTCTCTGTAAGTTATATGGATCATATAGTCCAACTTCACAATCTATAACTATGTTTGCGCATCCACTCATAGACCATGGATCGTTACAATCTCCACAGAATTGTGGACAACTTTCAATTACTCCATTTTCAGAAAGTAATTCAAAGGTAACACTTAACAATGTGATAGTGTTATAATCACCTAATCTGTTAACTTCTGCTTTAACATCTAACCATAGAGGTTTAGTAGCGTCAAAGGTTTGACCTAATAAATCATTAGGCCCAGTTGACATGTTAAGTGGTCTAGCTGGAGACATTTGGCCACCATCTGTACTAGATCCGTTTTGTGACCATCTATATGAATAATCAAAGTGATTATTAGCATCTGGTTTTTTATAAAATGTAATACCTGTTGATGTTATAGGTGCGCCTTCTATAATAGTAAATTGAGTTGGGCTAAGTAATGCGTCAACAGTTACTGTGTAATTAGAAATAAGAATCTTTTCTCCAATTACTAAATCTAAGTTTGTCCCAATACCAGTGATAGTAGTTTCGCCTAAAGCCATAGCAAGAACACCTACAGTAGATGGAGTTGAAACTCCTGCTGTTACGTTCCATCCTGTAACATTTGTAATACTCTCGTAAGGATCTACGAGTTTGGCGAACATAAAGTCGCCGATTTGATTTGCTGTAAAGTTAGTTACCATTGAACTATTAGAGTCTAAGACTTATTTTTATTTATATATCTGATTTTTTGTCAGCTATTAGAAGCATCTCTGGATCATCAGACTCATATACTTCTACTCTTTGTATAATTGCATTAATTATATTGAAAACTTCTGTTGTATTATTCTCTGATAAAAACAAATCTAGAGAGGATAAAAACTGCCTAACCCTCATTACCATAAAGTGTTCTTCTTGTCCAAGCAAGTCAGCTCTTCTTAAGATCATACCTGCAACATCAGCTTCGTGTTCATTAAATATATCAAAAAGTCTAATACTACCTCTCAGTGTCTTAGTACTGTATTTGATAGTTTTAATTTGATCTACATTAATAATTCTACTATAACTCGCATTTTTGTTAAGAGTAAATTTGACCCATCTTAAATTAGACATAGTCTCAAAAATTTGATTTATAAAATATATTGAGGTGGCTTCTTTGTGTATCGCAACATCACTTATAGCCTTAAATCTAGAAATTTCAGATTTAAACCCTGCGTATATAATCTTTTTAAGATCATTTACATCAATAAGTACTGAATCATCTCCTAGTTTTTTTGTGGTGGAAAATCTTGTGACTATTCCCCACAATCTTAAATCGATAGAGTTATACTTGTGTAAAGTAATATCTATAACTTCTGAGAATGTATCTCTATTTCCTGTAGACATCGACCTGGGTTTCTATTTTTTTCAAATCAGAATAAAGAGCTTCTTTTGCAAATAGTTTAAGATCATTAAAATCTCGCATGCCTATTTCATTTTTAGTAAGATAGATCTGAACTGCTTGTTCTGTTGGAATATATTTATCCGCCTTATTTTTTGCAGCAGATTTCTTTGTTTTGGTGTAAAACCATCCAGGTACTGATTTGAATCGTTGTGCTACCATGGCCCATGATTCTACAACATTTGCACCACTAATACCATTAACATTAAACATGTTTGCGTTTGCAGGATATTTAATTGCCATGAATCGATTGATCATGAAATGGTGGCGCTTTTTGTTGTGATTTTTTATTTTATCGTATTGACTTTTTTTAGTAAACATTATCTTTACAAAGTCAAATAATTTAGTTTCGTCTAGCATACTTGTTATATGTTATTCGGTAAGAAAGTTTATCCTATAAGGGTATTAAATGCATGTTGATGTGCATCTAATTTTGAAAGATCATGAAGCATCTCTATTTTATTAGCTAGGTCTATAACCTCTAATTTTATGCCATATGCATTTGCTTCTGCTAATATTTCTTCAATCTGAATATAATCTGTCAGTGTCATATTAAAATAACTTTTTAGTTGGATCTGCTGATATTACCTTTTTAGTTTTTTTACCTACTAATTTCATAGGCTTTATTCTTGAAGACGCATCTTCTTTAGGAATATCCATACCTGCAAATGCATCTGGACCAAATCCACCTGACTTATCAAGCCAATGTGTACCTTCTAGAATTTTATCCATTTCTAGTAGAACATCCTTATCCTCGATAGCACCTTCCCAGTCTTTTTCTATAGAATCATAGATAGCACGTTGAATTGCATCTGGAATAGTTTTATTGTGTAGAAGCATCAGAGCAATGTTAGTTGACAGAGCTATTTTGATGAGTGTGGGTGAACTATGGCCCACTACACGATAAATTATATCAGACAACTTGTCCTTGTATTCAGAAGAGAAGAGGTGATCTATGATAAAGTTATCGTATTCTTTAAGAAACTGCTCGTATATAACATCTGCGTGTTTCATAGTTAATGAATAGTTACGCATCTTACCAGTCTTCATTTCTTTTTGCCATGTAACACATGCTGAAATATTATCTGATTTATCTCCAGTTAATATCTTTTTAAGAATGAATTCATCACAGTCTACTTCTTCAATAACTATTTTATTAGCATTGATCCAGTTTACAATATCACCTTGATAATTATCTCTTAACATTGTTTGACCACCCATGTTGAATAACATATCGTCTGTGGATAATTCAGCGGCAGCAGATGTTTTCATATCTTCTTCGAAGCCTGTATATCCGTATAATGTTCTTCTAGTATTGTAGTACCACAGTGTATGTGCATCGTTAGTGTCAGAATAGTTAACCAATTGAATAAGATCTTTATCACCAGACCATACGATACATGATTTACCACGGGCGTTAAGCATTGTTGACCATCCGAAGATTACGTCATCTGCTTCTGCTCCTTGTATTTGATGTACTGTAACACCTTTCTTAGCAACAATCTTTTGGAATTCTTCATATACACTATATACTGCAGTCCAATCTACATCTGAACTTTGCTTTCTAGTGCCTTTATAATCTGCCTCAGGATATAGATCCTTACGCCATGATTTAGAATCAACTGTTAATACAACGTCATCTACGAACATTTTTAATTTACGCATCTCTGATGCAAAATCAATGGCTAATTTTCTCATGAACTGTGACTTTTGTTTATCGTCACCTAACAGCTTACCTGTTTTAGGCTTCGGAAGAACAAATAGTCTACTGAATACAAAATAATTACCGTCTATCAATAATGTGTGTTTTCCCACTTTCATATCTTTATTTCTTTTATCTACTGCCAATATACGAAAAATAATTGACAATAAAAAATTTATACTAACTTATTTTCTAAGAGTTGACGATTGATTGTATTTCATATACGCAACTGAGCATTGTAATCACTGGATCAATAACATGTACACGTTGAGCTTGATGCTTAGCAACTGTAATGATAATCTGAGGAATGTGTTTAACATACTGCAATTTCTCTTGTTGTATATATTCAATAAACTCTTCGCCTAATGTTTGTAATACGTCATCAACTTTATTACCATAATTACTAACTAGCAATTGATAATTCTTAGCTGGATCAGTTTCGTTAAATACTAATTCAAATACATCTTTGTAAACTGAATTAAATTTCTTAACATCATCTAATGTGATATTAGTATTGCCTTGTGTTTTATAACCTTGCAATTTATTAAGAGTACGTCTAAGATCTGGGAAGTTACGACGAACAAATTCAACCAATGCTGGCTTCTCAATTGTCATTCCTTCGTTACCACATATTTGATAAACTCTTTTAATGTACTTCTTTGTTAATTCAGATTCTTCTTGTTTATCAAAATCAAAGTTGATTACTTCAAATCTAGATAAAATAGGATCTGGTAGTTTATTGATATAATTACATGTAGCAATAAATCTAGAGTTGGATGCAAATGTTTCCATAGTAGCACGCAACGCTTTGAAGAATTGATCAGATACACCATCAACCTCATCAAGTATAACTACTTTAAACATTCCAGGTTTATCCATAATAGAAACAGTTGAACAGAAATCTGTAATCCTTGTACGAATAACATCAACTGAAGTATCTGTAGATGCATTGATATAAAGATATGGCAATTCAAATTGATTAACAATTGCTTTTGCACATGATGTTTTACCAGTTCCTGGTGAACCTGATAGTAACATGTTTTGGACTAGGCCATCTTTGAATTTTGACATTACTAGATCTGGTAATATCAAATCATCTAGGTTTTTTGGGCGATACTTTTCTGTAAAAAGTTGATTTATTGATTGCATATAATATGTTTTGATGGTTATATGTAATAGTAGCGTTAAAGTTTCAAAGATAAATATAGTATATGGCAACACCACCTAAAATAGTAAGAACCAATGGACCAAATCCTAGAAATAGATACGGGATCATATTAGGTTGTCTTAAAAAGCATCATCGTAAATTCTTAGTAGAACACAGGCATATTAAAAGATGGGCTAAAGATGATCAATTCATAGGGTGTATGTTAAGAATGGAGAAAACTAGTAACAGATCTGCTAGTAGTTTAAAATTATATTGGGATCGTAGCACTAACGAGGTCGTTGATATCGAGTCATTGCATCGATCATATAATACAGTAAACTGGTTATGTGCAATAAGTCTTAAACCTATTAGGGCTAAATTTATGAATTTTGATCTAGAGAATTTTATTCATCCAGAATATTCAGAAATATTAGAGGCTCCAATGGTTGATAGTCGTATACTTAAATCTTCTATTGAGTTTCGTAAGGAATGCAAAAAACTCCTGCTCGCAGAACGAGAGGAGTTTCTTAAGTTGGCTAAAAAGAACGCTAAGCGCTCTCTTTAATCTTATTACATTAATGCTTTAAATCTATCAGCAATTGACATACCCACATAAAGCTTAACTGTCTTAGGTAGTTCTTCTGATTCATTTATTGAATTTTCAAACGCTAATAACTCAGCTTCTAGTACAGCTACAAAATCTGGATCTAAAAATTTAGATTCTTCTGTTTTACTTAGCGTGTCTATTTTATCTTGATACTTCTTTTTCTTTTCTTCATCATCAGTACCATCAACTAATTTTTTGTATCTAGCGATCATATCTTCCTTAGAATTCTTTTCTGGTGTTTTATTACCAGTTGTTTCTTCATCAGGTGTATCGTCTGTTTCAACTTCTTTGCCTTCTGCTTTTGCAATAGCAGCGTCAACGTCAGCTAAAATTTCATCTGCTATCTTAATAGGCGAATAATCTTCTTTACCTACAATAGAGGATCCACCTCCATATTTTGGAATAAAACTACCAAGAGTGTAACCTTCTTCACCTTCTTTAGCTGATTCATCATCTCCACCTGCTAAAATTATAATAGTTTTAGGAACTTCTTTTCCTGAAATTTTATTAGCTAATACGGTTTTTGCCGCTAATTCTTCAGCTGCTGCCGATTTTAAGGCTGATGCTAATTCTTTAGCTTTATTTAAAGCACCTGCGTCGTTAGCTCCTTTTGCTGCAGAATAAAGAGTTTCTACTTTAGCATTTTCTACAACATTGTCTATGTCTAATGATTCTTCTTTTACTTTACCAGCGTCTTCTATCTTTTTCATTATCTCTCCGATGTCATCTCCTAAACCTTGATATAATTCATCGTCGCCTTCTAGCTTAGCTTTTTTCTGTTGTGCTTGTTTAAATTTAATCTCTGCTTGTAATTTGGCCTTTTCATCTTCGCCGTCTTTTACATTATCATAATCAGCTTTAGCTTTAGTAACCTCTGCTTCAGCAGCTTCTTTAGCCGCTGCATCATCTGTTTCACCTGTTTTACCATCATCTGTTTTACCATCATCTGTTTTAGCTGCTGCTTCTTTTTCTTCTCTAGCTGTTTTTTCTTCTGGTGTTTCTTCCTTTTCTTCCTTCTTCTTAGGGTTTAAGCTATTTACGTGAGCATCTGCTGCATCGCCTATTTTCTTTATAGCTACAGAAGTTTTTTGAATAGCTTCTATTTCTGGCATAAATGCTTTAATTCCTTCTAATTCTTTAATATCATCTGCTGATTCTTTTTCACCGTCTGCAATTGCTTTAGCTAAGTCCTTTCCTTTTTGTTGAACTTCTTTTAATTCTCCTGCGGCAGTTACTGCAGCTTCTTTTTTGCCCATAGCCTTAAGCACCTTTGCTTTATTCTCTAATCCTTCTTCTCTGACCATATTGGATAAAACACCTTTTCTTTTAAAATATATCTTTCCTAGTGGACCGTCCTTAGCTATGTTTGTTTCGTCTTCTGCTAATCCATCTTTAAATTCTTGTAAAGCATTTTTTAATTTTTCAGCATTAACCTCTTTAGAATGATCAAATTCTGTTTTAGCATTTTTCTTAGCTTCTTTAAGTTTTACCTTTTTTTCACCGTCTGCTGCTTCTATTTTTTTATCAAATTTGACTGTCAGTTTGTATTCAGTCTGCATATTATCTGCTAATTGTTGATTACTGTCTGCGGCCAATTCAATCTTTTTTAACTTTCCTAATTTGCTTTCACATTTAGCGATAGCAAAAGAAGATTTAAGTGAAGTCATAACGCTTTCCATAGAAACCGTTTCATTAATCATGAAATTTTCTTTGATCTGGTCTGATAGTTTTGATAAGTTAGTTAAGATCGCATCTACGTCTTTAATAACGTTTGCTCTTACCTTTTCGCCTTCTGCTTTTTTAGCAACATCATCTGATTTAACATTAGTCTTATCAACGGCAACTGAACCTGTTACGGTTTTAGAAGCTGGCGCTGTATTATTTGAAGAGTCCATTGCAGTTCCTGCGAAATCTTCAAACATTTTGATTCTTTTATTAAGTTTCATCATTTATGTGTATTTTTTAAAATGTCTATGGTTTATATATCTTCTTAAATAAGCCTAAAGTTTAAAGCAAAAAAAAGACCCTCAAAAAGAGGGCCTTTTAATATTAAATATTGCTATTCAAAGATTATAGTTTTACACCAGTCACTGTGAATGAAGAATATTGAGTTTCAGGATGGAATCCAGCCTCAACTAAAGCATATCTAGATTTTACAGCTACTTTCGGAGCCATAGTACCTTCTGCGATAGTTTGAACTGATTCAGCCATTAAATATGGCATGAATACCAATCCAGGAGAATTACCGTCACCTTTTCTACCAACTAAAATATCACCTGATTCAAACGCTTGCGTTGGATCAGTGTAAATGTTGATACCTGCAACTGAACCTAATGGATAGATTGCACCTGCAACTTGGTTAATTGTATTAGCCATTGGGTTAGGTACGAAACCTGCAACACCTTGTAATACTGAAGCAATCTTTGCAGAAACAACTGCGAAGTTACCAGCACCTCTTCTACCTTTATTAGCAATAAAGTTAGCGTGAGCTAAAACGTAAGTTAAGATTCTTCTGTTATGATCACCAAAAGTGTTTCCACCTTCGATAGTGTAATCTAATGCTAAAGTCAACATTGTTGCATCATCCGAAGGAGATACACCACCTAATCTTCTCATTTCTGCTAAGATGTGTTGGTTAATAGACTGAGTCAATTCGTTAGTTAAAACTGCTTCTACTTGAGCAACAGCGTCAACACCGAATTGTTTAAGATCTTGTACTTGCTCTCTAGTAACTGCAGCAGCAACTTGGAAAGTTTCAGCAGCAACACTTTTAGAGAATAAAGATAGACCCATTAATTTGTCCGGAGTTCTTTCACCAACTTCTCTCGACATTGGCTTAACAGTTGCACCTGTTGCACCTGAGAATCCTGGAATGTGATCTTCTAACGCTTTTACTAATTCGATTTCAGCATCTGCCGCAGCAGCTACTCTAAATGCAGCTAGTAAAGTATCAGCGTGAGCACCTGATTCAGTAACTTCATAGATAGAATAACCATCAATTCTTGAAGTTTTTGCTAATTTTGTAAATACGTAGCCATCTTCTGCTGCTACGATATTACCGTTTGCATCTTCAGACTTGATGTAAGTTGGAGCAGTACCACCATCTAATCTACCTCCTTCGTATACGAAGTCTAGGTAAGATAAAAGACCCATTGGTCCAGCCATTGGTACAACTGGTACTAAGTCTAGTGCGATAGTTTGTGCAGCAACTTGCATTGCTAAAGGTAATAACGTTGGTGACTTGTCACCTGAACCGTTAGTTCCTATATCTGCACCGTTTCCAACTTGTGTAGGAAAAGTTACAGATCCCATACCACCTATATTCATAGATCCTGGGCTATTTGGGTTTAACGCCATCATTTGTGCGTCTTCATAAAGCTTGTGATTGTGACAGTAAGTCGACATCCAAGCTAGCTTTGCTGATTCATTGATTCCTGTTGCTTCCTCAATAATGGGAGCCCAAGTACCTCTGATCTCAGCTTCGTTAATTAAATTTGCCATTTTGTAAATGTTCTTTTTTTGTTTGTGTTTATAGTTAAACTCGACATTTTGGGTTTTCTGCTTCTGTCACCCTTTTTCGTCGATTATATTATTATATATCCTTTTATTTGTTGAATCTTTTCTTCATCGCTTCAGCGTAGATTCCAGCGTCATATCCAAGTGTAGATTTAACTTCTGCTTTAGACTCGTTAACCATTGTTACTTTGTCTAAAGAAACCTTAGTTTCTCTAAGATCTCTAGTTTGCCAGAAGTTTCTTACTTGATACTCAGTGTTCAAAGTATGATACTTTGATTGTGCACCAATTTGGCTTTGCTTACCTTCGCTTAAGTTTGACCATGTTTCTTTATATTCTAGTGGCATTGCCGCTAAGAAAAATGGTTCAGCGTTTTTATTCTCAACTATTAATTGAGATGATCCAATAATAGAAGCAATTTCGTTTTCAGTCATAAAGCCTCTTTTAGATACTGCTTTTCTAACTTCAGATTTAGCATCTTCGTTAAGAGCGTTATACTTTTCGATTGTACTTCCTGAAACAACTCTAAAGAAAGAAGGATTTTCATTCTCTTTGATTTGAGCAGTTTCGATTAAATTATTTAGTTTTGAAGAAATTTCATTCTTATAAGCTTCTAATGGATCTGATGCTGCATCGTCACCTTCTGCTTCTTCTTCACCTTCACCAGCTTCAACTTCGTCAGTATTACCTGTTGGCGGAATTTCTTGATCACTGTTATCTAAATCAGATTCTAAATCTTCAGCTTCTTCTCCAGCTTCGTGTGCATCAACGTCACCTTCTTTAGAATTATCTCCAGCTTCAACTTCGTCACCTTCAATTTCTTCTAAATCTTTTGCACCTTCTTCAGACTCTTCAACTTCTTCAGCTGCTTCTTCGCCTTCAGCTTCAACTTCTTCAGCTTCAACTTCTTCACCAGTTGTAACAACGTCACCTTCTTCGTCTACATGCTCTTCAGCATTTTCAACTTCTTCTTCAGTATCTTCAACTTTGTCGTCTAGATCTTCAACTTCGCCTTTATCGTTAATATCATCTTCGATTTCATCTGCTTTGTCTTCTTCAAGTTCTTCAGCAGCTTCATCTTCGATTTCTTCAACTTCTTTACCAGCTTCTTCACCTTCATGTTCGTCTTCAGTAACTTCTTTAGCACCTTCATCACCGTCTAAGATTTCGTCTTCTAATTCGTCTGAATTATCTTCCGCTCTGTCTGCAGCTTTTTCGTACTCGTCACCGTCACCGTCAATAACTTCTGGTGTTTCATCAGTTGTTTCATCTTCTAATTCTTCAGCATCAACACCTGCACCATCTTCAACTACTAAATTTTCGTTGATTGATTCTGCAATGTATTCCGCGTATTCAGATATAGATTGTAAGTTTTCTCTTAAGTATTCAACATAACCTAACATATTAGAAGCTGAATCAGCTCCTGAATTATGTTCTTCTGCTAAATAGTTAGTAAAATCCTTTACTTTAGTAATAGACTCAGCTAAATGCTCAGAATATTGAATACCTTGATCTAATTTCTCAGCAACTTCTTCAGTATAAGATATACCTTGATCTGCTTTCTCAGCAACATGCTCAGAATATTGAATAGATTGGTCTAGTTTCTCAGCTATATAAGTAACATACTCTGATAACGTGTTAACATTGTCAGCGATGTGATTATTGTGAGATTTAATGTTTTCTACAGTCATGTCTTCACTAGCATCGGCAGATTTAGCGTCCATTGACTCTTTTATGCCTTTAATTTCTTTTGCTAGATATTCAGAATATCTATTAAAGTCTTCGGCTTTTACGAATTCCTCCATGTTTTTGTTTTCTTTTATTTCTATGTTTGTGTTTTGATTTTCAATATTTTCGGTAACATTAGCTTCACCCATCTCGTAAATGTATACGCCAGTATCGTTTCCAAATCCATAAGATTCGTTAACTCTTTTAAGTTCTGCATTTTCAAAGCCAGGATCAGCTACTAAATCGTAAGTGAATAATTGCTTGATTTTTACTTTACCGTTTGACTCAACAGCTCCTGCTGCCCTTGATGAGATCTGTAATGGTACACCAGCATCAACTAATGCTTTAGCTTGTCTACCTGCATCAGTATCTAATAGTCTGATTTTACCTCTTACTTCTTTGCTATCTTTATCGTAGTATAAGTCTTCGACAATGTGTGACACGTTTTTCAATGAAGTATCAAATTGTTGTGGGTGATCTAATTCACCTAACAATTTAGAAGATTTGATTTTAGCCTGAAGTGCCTCTATTTGAGGAACATACTCTTCTTCAGTGTAAATTCTATTATTTCTATTTTTTTGATCAATTTGACCAAATACTCCTTCGAGAACGTAATCTTTGTTCTCTGAAGATGTAACATTCAGAGCCGACGACGACATTTCAACGATTAGCAAATCCTTTGCTTTTTTCATATTAGTGGATTTTTCTATTTTTAATATATATCCTTTAGATATTATGTAATTATCTTATTACCTTTATAGGTCTGCCAGTGGATCATCTTCACCGCCTTCTTCACCGTCTCCGCCTTCTTCTTTTTCAGCTTCTTTTTCAGCTTCGGCATCTTCAGCTTTTACGTCATTGTAATATTTGATAATCACTTCAATTTCACCTTCACCAAATGCGTTCTCTCCGTATTGATCATAGAAATACTTTTTAAATTCTTTCTCTGTTGGATATGCTGCAATAGCTCCGATGATTTCAACAGCCTTTACTGTTTTGCCAGAGTCTGTATCGATATCGTCGATGTAGACTTTAGATTCTTCACCTGCTCTTACTGCCGCTTCAATAACTCTATTGTAGCGGGATTCTTTTGCAAATGATTCGATTGTTTTAATTACTTTCATAATAATTTATATATTCAATTTATTTTAGATGCCCATTCCATCGTCTTCTTCCTCAGGAGCTTCAGCTTCTTCTCTAGCTTTTGCAGATTTTGCTGCTTCGTTAGATCTTATTTCGTCATCAGATAACTTTAAGTACTTTTTAACTAGGTACTCTTGATCGAAGTAATACTCTTCTTCCATAGTTTCTTGATTAGTTGTCATTAAACTATCTCTCATGTTACCAATGAATTCAAGTCTTTTTTCCATGATTTCCATATGTTTCATTTCAGCAAACATATTCTCTTCGTTGAATCTTAATGCAACTTGAGTTTTAAATTGTGGATCATCAATAAATTCTGGGTATTTTAAACAAATCTGTAAATACAAAGGTTTTACTAATATCTCTTGGAATGTAGATCTTAAACGTTTGATAAATTTACCAAACTTAATCTCATCTCTAATCATACCATCAGCTGCAAGGTTAAATTCCCCGCCACCATCTTCATATAAGAATCTATTGTATGGAATTTTAGAAACAGCTTTAAGTTTATCTGAGAAATACTTAAGTGCTTCTGTGTCATTTAATTCTGGACCTTCACCACCTAATGTTTCAATTTCTGGTGAATCACCATCTTTAGAAGGTAACCAATATTCTTTACTAAATTGAAGCATTGGTTTACCATCAGTCGAAAGTGAAGCTGAATCCCAATCGAAATCAACTTGTTCTTTATATGAATTCATTAACTGAGAAAGCGATTGCTTTGCTCTTGTTTTAGATTTACCACCGACAGGGATAATAAACTTCATCCTGAACGATGCATTGGTAACTGACCAGATCACTCTGGTGTGTTCCATAATTCTAAGTAGGTTAAATGATCTTACTAATCTTTCTAAGTAAGAGACTCTCGATGCTGTTGTGATAGACGAGTATGAGATGTATATGATCTGTGAATCGTATAATTTTCTCTCTTTTACTGGATCGTCTTTATATTGTACCCAAACTTTCTTACCATCGTCGTTGTTATATCCTGGGATTAACGTAACTGGGTCAATTTCTTTAAAACCTATAATTTCTTTTTGGTCAGGGGAATAAATTATCTCAAATGATAAATAACCATCTATTAAGAATTTTCTATAATAGTACCATGCTGATTGATCTTCTGTAAAACCAAAGTAGTGATAGATCTGTCTGAAATATCTGTTAAGGTCTTTATTTACTTTGTCAGATATATCAAGTCCTAAAACTTCAGGCTGAGCGAAGAAATTCTTCTCATCATATACTATAGCCTCATCACAAAGAATATCTAAAATGTCTTCGATTTCATCGTTGGTTGAGAATCTTCTTAATTCGTCTCTTTTACTTATGTAATCTTTATCAAAGAATGGAATATTCTTTTTAAGATTAATGTCAGTCATTGACATTGCTGCGAATGCACCATAAATATCATCATTGTCGTAACCGAATGGGTTCATTTCCCCATAACCGATCTGATCCTCCATTGGACCGATGGCTTGTGACTGTCTAAGTACTAGGTCATCGTAGCGCATACCGAAGCTACTCAGCGTTTTAAGTGCGCTTGAGAGACTGAACGGTTTTGTGTTTACGCTCAATGGTCCGTTTCTCTTCTCTGTAAATCCTGCCATAGTTTTTAATTTATGTTATGTTTTATATATCTCATTTCTTTAAGTGGTTTCTAAATGCTTCCTGAATCTTGTTTATATCACTACCATTTATATCTGCAAAATCTAGAATAGCTATCTTTGCCCAACTTTCATAAGAGACCATTTTTTGGTTTGTCTTAAGACTTGGAATGTATTGTCGTATTGCAAAATCAAAACCATACTCCTTTAAAAATCTTTTTGCACCTTCATAAGTAAACTTAAGTTCACTTTGTTTTTTTGCATTATCTGATGATCCGCCTTTCTTTTGATTTTCTATTTGACCTTTCATTTGTTCATAAACAAAATCTAATAGATCTTCTTTAATTTGAGGTGGCAAAAGATTTAGATTTATACCGCAATCGTTTCCGGCATCTGTTGGATCTAACGCTAAAACAACAGGATTAGCATCAAACCATGCTATCCTATCAATATGCTTGGGCTTTTTATATTCAAAAACATATATCTTTCCAGGTAAAAACGGTCTACGAGTATCTGCAATACTTTTTGTTTTGCCCTTGTCAAACCATTTTTTAGCCTCATTAATAGCCTTACTCATGCTACCTGCGGATTTAGATAATTGTTTTATGTCTTTCTTAATTTGACCCATTATTTAAGTGACTTTTCTGTAAGCACAATAAACCTCCAACCTCTGTTTTCTGACCAGGCTTTGGCATATTTGTATTTATCCATATTTTTAACATACTGTTCTGCTAGAAACTTATATGATTTGATTGCTCCTTTGCTTCTCTTTTTTGGAGGCTCTGGCTTTCTTATCTGTGCTTCAGGTTTAATTTCAACTAAAAATTCTTCAAATCCTTCTTCAGTCTTTGTTTTCATATAAAAATCAGGATAATATTTGTGTTCTCTTTTGTCAAATGACCAGATGTACTTGATCTCAACGGGCTCACTCGCCCATTTAACAACATTATCTTTAGTATCACACATTATCATAAACTTTCTTTCCCAAGATGATCTGTATATAATTGGTGTCGAGCCAATATACTTCTCTGGCTTTGTTGGTATGAAATACCCTTGTACAAATCCTGAATTATTGGTTGGCTTGACATTTTTTATTGACATTATATGTTAAACATTCCACCTTCACCTGTAGAATCTCTTGATGAGATTTTATCCATTGAAAGTGTATTTTTATATTTTTGTGGGTGTATTTTATTCCATCCTTTAGCATATCCTCTCTTTGCTATCTCTGTGAAATATGCAAATGCATTAGTATACTTTGGGTTAAAATTACGCCAGTATTTTAGTAAATCTAACATTGCGAATTGTAAACAATCTTGTCTATCGTCGCTATTTACATATGTTAATTTATTTATTGCTCTTTCTGCAAGTAACATTAACATTTTCTCTGCCGTAGTTGTCAGTTTATCTTGATCTTTAGATTCTACTATTGCGTTGTAAAGATCTTTATTGTTGAGGTAATTCTTTTTTCTAGCCATTAATCCTATTTAGTTTAGGGTTATACACAAAAAAGCCCATTTGTTTCCAAACGGGCTTTATTATAATTTATATGTGGGGATTATACTCCTGCACCTGCTTCTAAAGCAACTTTGAACTTTTCAATTCTAAGAGGTTCGTCGTTTGCAAAAACAGTTAATGTGTCGTCTTTTCCAGCTGAAGCATATTCTACTGCATCAACTTTAATAGGATCACCTTCTTTTAAACCTTCTGCTTCTCTAGAAACTGTAGCGTCTAGGTAACCATCAGAAAGTCCAAGTAATTCTTCGTTTTGTGCATCTGTAAGTTCTTCACTCAATCTAGTGATTTCAGTGTTAATTAAATTATCAGCTGCTTTAATATCTGGAAGATTTCTATCTGCTTCGGCAATTCTACCTTTTTGATCCTTTAAGAAAGCGATCATTTCGTGCATTAGTGAAATCTTAGTTCTTTTAGCTTCTCTTCGTTCTGAAAATGATTCTAAAAGATCTTCAACTAAATACGTTACGTCAGCTCCTGTTTGTTCTGCAACATATTCTATTGCAGTGTCAGGTAAAAATTTACTAAATTTACCAATAGTTGTAGTTTCATTCATTCTCCAAACATATACGTTGTGTCCTGCTTTCATAGTAGTAACAGATATGTTATTAGATTTTGACTCTACTAAGAAATCTAATCTTTTATAAGCCGCGTGATTTTTACAAGTATTTTCAAATAATCTAAGTAATGGTTTATCTTGATATTTGATATATCCTGCAGATGTTATTGTTTCTACTATGCCAAAACCGTGATTTAATAATTCAGCGTTATTAGCAAAGTACGTATTTTCATTAACATTGTATGTGAATCTAATTCCTCTAGATGATTTAACCAATGTAGAAAGATATGCCTCTAAAAGAGCTACTTCATTCGATGCTTCGTTTAAAGCTTCTGCGCTTGATCCTCCTCCTAATTTTACAGTCTTAGTGCTTTCTTTTAGAAAGTCTAGTTTTTCTTGTGTCTCAAGTGTTTTGTTGAAATTGTCAAACGCACTCTCGTCTATTGAAGAAACTATGCTTTTGCTATTGTAGTCATATATGAAATCAACAGTATTTTCACTGATGTTAAACATTTTTTGACCAGACAATAATGCATCGAAAGCCTTATCTGATTCGTTGAATACACCGATGTGGCTTCCAACTACTTTGAAATTTTGGCCAGCAACGTTGAAAACATAACCATTTGTATGTTCCAATACTGGGGAAATAATGTTTTTATTTAATTTTGCCATCTTGTTTAAGATTTTTTATTTACTTTATATATCATTCTATTATTCTTTGAATGGTAAGTCACGCCCTGTGACGTTATAATTATCGCCCAACATTGTTCTATCTTGGTCGGTTAATTTGTCTTCTAAGTTTATTTTAGAGTTTCCGATTGTGAACATTCTATTACTCTGTTTTCTTCTTCTAGTAACGTTAACAACTTCTTCTCTCGTTTCAAGCTTTTCTCCAAATGATTGAGATTCAGACTCGCCACAGTTACCAATTTGGATCCAATCTGTTCCATTATATTCCCATTTAGCACCTGTACTATTATCACAATATGTATGTCCTACAGGAACGCCTGAAACAAATCCATTAGGATTACCATAATCACCAACTACACCTGTAGCGAAGTAATCTGTTGTGTATTTTTTAATCTGATCCTCTTCAAATTTAAAGTCAGGAATAAATGAATTTATCTCTAACGAAAAAGTAACCTTATTGTTTCCTTTATCATCAAATCCATATTCTACTGGTCTTTCTTGTGTGTAATCGTCTGGCATCATGTATTGAGAACTTATTCTATATGTTCCGTCTTCTATGTGTCCAGCATCTACGTGATAGAAATTAGCCTTATACATTTTTTTAACTAGTGCTTCTGTTACTTTAAATAAATCCAGTTGACTTGAAACTAATATTTCAATATCAACGCCTACATTAACTGGAATCATTTGAAATTCTGCAACAAAACCTTCCATGAAACCTTCATCGTTAATTCTATTATAGTTACCTAAATTTCTTTTATTAACTAGCTTTGATGGATCTACAGCAAACGATGTTAGATTAACAATACCTCTTGGTACTTTATCATAGTTACCATCGGCGAATTCACCATCTGGATCACAGCCAATGCCATTTGCATTTGAAAATAAGAAATTATCCTTTAAGAAGTTCTCATCTCCACTCACTGAGTAGAAAAAAGGAACATCAATAACAACTCTGTTATCATTACTTAATTGTCTCTTAAAACTTAACTTACTGTTAAGATCTGCTAATAGACCTATAATAATATGTCTGATAACACTATCATCCTTGTTGAATTTGAGATTGTATGTAGCCACTTAGTTAAATTATATATTTAATAGTTATTCTATATATCATGAAATTATTCTATGCTTTCTATAGATAACTTAGAGAACCCGTTTTCTCTGTATATTTGAATCTTTTTATCAAAGATTTCATGTGGTAATACTGTGTGATTGATCACAAACGTATTGATCTTATTTTCTTTAATTACCTGATTTAATATCTTAAGTATGTTGTAAACACCGTCATGATCAACTGATGATAATAATTCATCTAAGAATAACATATTTAATTGCGGAAATCTTAATTTAAGTATTTTGATGATCGCAATGATAATAATAAAATCTGCTTTCTTTCTCTCACCTGTAGATAAAGTCATTGGATTGATGTCCTCGCCTAAATGATTAATAATACAATTGAACTTCTCATCAAATCTAATATGAAATGGTAAGTGCATTGTTTGTGCCATCGCAGCGATATTGGTATTAAGTCCTGGTAAAATAGTCTTAACAGCTAAGTTCTTAACTCCGTCCTCTCCTAATATTTGTTCTACTACTTCCATAAAACTATAATCACCATTTAAAGTGTCTTTGCTTTTGGATTTAGTAGCTTCTTTTTCTTCGAACTCAGTAATAAGATTTCTTAAATGATCAAAGTCTTTGCCACCTGAAGTACTCTTTAATTTCATTAGTTCTCCTTTAAGTCCACGCATTGTGACCTTGTGATCAGATATGTGTCCTTCTAGATCTAGCTTGGATGATCTTGCATCTGTTACCTTTTCTGATAAAACATCCATCTCACCTTTAAGAGATTTAATACTGTCCATGTTTGTTTTGATATTTTCTTCAAATTCACACTTTTGATTTGTGTGCCATTCTGAATCTAATTTGGTCTCACATGTTGGACAGTGACCACTATCATATAGCTTAAGCTTTTTATTTAGATAATCTATTTCTCTTTTAATATCTTTAGCGTCCGAATGTTTATCGTTATATTGTGTGTTGAATTTATTCATTTCACCTTCAGCGCTAGTTCGCTCTGTGTCTAATGTTTCTACGATAGATTTCAGTGATAATAAACTTGTTTTTAATTCTTCTATTTTTGATTTATTAGCAGTGTTTGATTCTTCTAGAAGTGTGTTAAGTCTACCTCTAACAGATCCAATAGAATTCATTATTTCGTTAAGTTCGCTTTCATATGAGTCAATATCCATTTTAACTTGTCTACGCTCATCTTTTATTTGACGTTGCATATCATTAAGAATAGAGAAGCCAAACATCTTATCAATAATTTGTTTTTTATCTTGATTAGACATTGTTAAAAATGATTTAAAATCATTTACCGACAATATGATGATATTTTTAAATACATGATATGGAATACCAAATACCTCTTCTTCTAAATAGTCTTGTACTGATTTCTTTCCTGCTTTATCAAATTCAACTCCATTTAGTTTGACGCTAAATTTATTTGGCATCAAACCTCTTTCTATTTCTATATGAAGTGTACCACATTTTAAACCTATGCGAACATACAGTTCTTTATTAATTCTATTTGGTAAATCAGATAATTTAACACCTTCTACTTTACCATAAAGAGCATATATCATGGCATTGGCGATAGTAGTTTTACCATCACCATTTTTACCAAGAGTTAAGAATAATTCTGAGTTGGTTTTCTCAAAATCTATTCTTTGCAATTGGTTTCCATAACTTGCGAAATTCTTAAACTCTATAAAATCTATTCTCATGCTTCAGTATCGTAGTTATATGCACATTGAGTGTACAATTGTTTTAACTTTGCTTTAAGCTTTTGTTTCATTTCTTCATCATCACCTATACCATCAACATACATGTCACATAAATTCAAGATGTTGTAATTTTTATACATCTCTTCTATTTCTTCTATGTCATGAAAGTCCTTATCAATATAATTCTCTTCTTGATAAATATTAGGTTCTAGCTTACGACTAATTTGTTGTATCTTATTGATCAACTGGCTAAGAGCATTGGTTGTAGCTATTTGGCTAGGTACAAATAAATCCACAAAGTTATTTTTAATCTGTGACTTAAACGTTCCTAATGTAATATCAAACAATTGCGTTACATTATATTTAAGGAATTTGGGGGAAATATGATTCTCAAAGAATGATTCTTCCATATCTTCTAGATTTACTAGATCAAAGCCCTTAGAGTTGTTTGCATCAGATCTGGTCAATTGATATGGAGTACCAACCATTAATAACTTACCACGTTGTTGTCTAAAATGGATGTGTCCTGAATATACCCTCGTGTATTTATCATATACATTGGAATCTACACCGTGTTCGTTCTTAACTTTAGCGTTAAGATAAATGCCTTTAACTTCAGAATGACAATATACTATATCAGCTTGTGGATATTCTGCAAGAGTTGATGTTTCATGATCTGCGTCTCTTCTCCACGGCATCATTAGTATCTTTTTATTATTCCAATTTAATAATTCGGGTTCTTTATAAATCTGAACATTTGGAATCCACTTTAAGCTATCAATTGAAGTAACATCATTACTTTTCTTAGCCCATATATCATGGTTACCGCATATGATATGTACTGGTAATATTTCACCTAACCTTTCAAATAAAGTAACTGCATAATTTAATACCTTGATATTAATAGATTGTCTATTATCAAATGTATCTCCGACTTGTACTAATACATCGCCAGGTTTAACGTGTTTGATTAGAGTAGGTATAAATAAATTCTCAAAGAAATCTTTTTGAATTTCTAGCCATTCCATAGAATTAGCCCTTACTCCAAAGTGTAAATCGCCAAGAACCCAAACCCTTTTGACCTCTTGACCTAGTGTCTGTTGGTCAATCATTAAAATAGTTTATTGATATTCTTTTTTCCTAAAATTCCTGTTTTCTTGTCTAGCTCTTGTATCAGATCTTCTTTATATACGTTTGAAAGAGAGCTGTAAAATTTGGTTGGATTAATATCGAAATACACACAAAGTTCGCTGAATAAATCTATACGACTAAATTTAGCCGCCATCTCATCTGAGATATATCCATACACATCATTAATATCTGATTTCTTTAGTTTAGTACATCTACCTAAGTCATCTACTTTGTTAAATGATTTGAATCTCGATCCTTCTATTAGACTATGAATCTTAGTAGCGATCATGTCAAAATGGATTTTAATTTCTTCATCCCTGTTGTCCTTAAAATTAGGATCCAGATCAAAAGTTATGTCGTTTAATTCAAAATCTGGAGAGTCGAATGAATTATTAAATATTTTATCGTTTGTTGCCATAGTAGTTTTTTATATTCCGTGTAAATTTGAATTAGTAATGTCATCTGTCTCAATAAGCCTCATGTAATTCCAATTAATATTCAATTTACATTTGGTACCCTTACCTTCACCGTCTCTGATCTTTAAGACTTTTAACCAATACTCTGAATTTGCTCTCATTAAATCATCTTGAATAATACCAAACATTATATCTGCTGTATGAGAAAGTCCAGCTGATTCTGCAATATCTGTCATTGAAATATCTGAAGAGTTATAGCCATTTCTGTTTATCTGTGTTGCAGTAACTATTAACCAATCATTTCTAATACCCATAGCTCTAAGATCTTCTGCAATTTGCTTGATCTTCATATAAGTATTTTCAGTATTTAGGTTTCTATAATTGGCAAGGATATTGATATAATCAATTATCACTGCACCAACCTTTATTTGACGTTCTTCTTCAATTTGACTAACATACGCTTCAATATCCAATACTGTAGCTTGTGATGTTGGCATTTGCTTAATGAATAATTGTCCAGGTGGTGTGAATCCATCACCGACTGTTTCTAATCTTCTTTTAATGTGATCTTTGTTTTTTGCTTTCTCAGCATACTCGCCGATGTCGACACTAAGTAAATTTGATCCAATTCTTTTTACAAATTTATGAGCTGCCATTTCTGCAGTAATTACTACAGTGTTAGTTCCCATTTTTACAAAGTTTGCTGCATCGTTTGCTAAGTAGATTGACTTACCAATATTTTGCTCACCTGCATATACAATAAGATTACCTCCCTTGTCATATCCGCCACCTAACATTCTATCAACAAAGTTATATCCTGAACTTACTTTTTCGGATTCTTTTTGATCATGATCTTCAGGATCAAAGAAATCTAATCCAAGATCAGAGTTAAATGATATATTGTTTCTATCATTAATAAGACCTTTAACCTTTTGAATCACAGTATCTGCGTTCTCAGGTGTCACCTTAGTAGTCTTAATAAATTCTATAGTATCTATTAGAGTGGTGTCAAATGTACGCCATTTGATCCAAGATTCAGCTGTTGTAGTTAACCATTCCTCATCATATTGATCAAGATCTGTTTTAAAAACTAAATCTAATAAATCTTCATTAATCTTTTCTTTAGCTCTTTCATGTCTACCAACTAATAACCATAATTGATCTTTACTTGGTGTCTCATGAAACTTATCGTAAAACTTATTAGCTAAGTAGCTTAATAGATCTATTTCTTCAGATGTATAAAAGCTTTTCTTAATAGCTTGTAAGTATTTAGGCTTTACTAACGATAACCTAAAGAATATTTTTTCAAAGTCTTGACCGAATTGCATATAATGTGTGTTTATCCTTCTATGTTAAACTTACCGATTTGTTTACTGTAAGGCTCTTGACTCCATAAGTTAATAGCAATTGCTAACCTTTGTCCTTTTGTCACAACAGTAACTCGGTGTGGATCTTTTCCTGCTTCGAAGATTATTAATCTATTTGGTTTTGCATAAACAACTTCTGGTGGATTATCTTCACCATTAGTATAAATTTCTAACATACCACCTTCAAAACCTTCTTGCTGTGGGTAATAAATTGAACCCATTACTGGAATGTTGAATTCGCCTGTTTTTTCCCACCAAGCCTCATCTTTGTCAAAATGCATCACTAGATTATCTTCGAAATCATCTCCGAGGCTTTTAGCTTCTTGGATTCCTGTCCAATACTCAAAACCTGCAATTTCAAATGATTGTGAAATAGGACAGTTATTGCCCCATACATATTCAATTAGTTTCTTTACAGTGTTGTTTGCAGGAGAATTGTTGAACCAGCCGGCATACCATTTGTAGACACCTGGGTCTGCAAAAATTGCTGGTGAGTTTGATTGTATCTCTGCTAGGAGATCTTTATCTTTTATAAAATTGTCAAATACTGCTATCATGAGAATGGATTTTGAATTATTTTCCAAGAAAGTTTATTTTCCTCGGTGTTTACTGTTTCTACAATACCTAAATCGACTAGGTCTGCTATAGATTCTAATAATTTAGATTCTTCTGTTTCTTGAAACCTATATGTTTTTAGGGCATGTAAAGTAAAATTACCCTTATGTCTATCTGGCATTCTGACACACAATTGTATTTCGTTATAGAGTATGTCAAAGCCGGTTGGATAATCAGGCAAATCTTTTTCAATACCCATAATATACTTTATGGGCAGATTATCCTGATTAATCTTCATCTGATTCTAATAATGTTTCTAGATCAAGTTCTCTCTCTTCTGTATTGTAATTAAATACATGTTTGATTCTTAATTCAATCTTCTCTAAAACTTCTTGTGTAAATACCTTTTCTGTGAAGAATTCTTTGTTTGGTACAGTCTCGTCTAAATGCTTACATATCCAATTTCTTGAAGTTGCTTTAGGAATCTTCTCACCTTTTTCAATAATACCTTTAGTAATACCGATGTCTTCCCAATCAATGTATTGTTCCAGTCCAACATATGCATTCATACCTTCAGTAAAGTGTAAATGAAATTTAATATTAGTTGGTTTTGCAAAACGATTCTTATTAGGTTTAGCTGTTACAATAATACCAGCTTTATCTCCGCCTGTATCTTTAAGTTGTGCCTTTCCTAAATATAAAACAATCGATGCTGCATATTCTGGTCCAGTTCCACCACCCGCGACTTGTCTTGAGATAAAGTCTTGTGTTTGATATGTATGATTAGTAAAAATAAAAGGTATCTTAAGATCTGCTAATGGTGTCATGATGATT